>Ga0123342_1005137_pt1 | contig 19296 bp, 7 predicted proteins | sample Turbeawhitnodule_FD_89960 | JGI IMG/M metagenome (GOLD analysis project Ga0123342, IMG submission 89960) | Root nodule microbial communities of legume samples collected from Mexico - Turtle bean Mexico white nodule | ecosystem: Host-associated > Plants > Roots > Nodule | place: Mexico: Nepantla... | reverse complement strand
TTTATGCTTAATTTTCATTATTTAAGATTTTTTTTACATAAATAACTAAAGTTTTTCATTAAATTATTTATTATAAAAAAAAAAAAAAAAAAATACACAAAATTATAAATATGTATTTTATATAAAAAAAAAAAAACACACACACACATATATATATATATATATATATATATATATATATATATATATATATATATATATGCTTTTAGAATGAAAAATAAACTATACAACTAAACATTAAAAATTTTATGCTTAATTTTCATTATTTAAGATTTTTTTTACATAAATAACTAAAGTTTTTCATTAAAAGCAATAAGGTGAGTTAGGTCAACGGATTTTTGTACTCATTTTTACTAAATATCCTTTTATAAAATAAATAAATTTAATTGTATCATTTTATTTAATATATATAATACCCAATTTAACTTAGATTGTAAGTTAAATAAATAACCAATAAGTCATTCACTTCCCCAAGAGATGTGTTACTTTTGCACTGCAATGGCTTAATCACTCTTTGTCAAAATGAGTGTTATAAAAAACAAATTTAACTTTGTTATTAACGATGTGTCAAAGTCACTTCACACAACACTTCAGATCTTGTAATCTTATAATAATAAATGGATTTTTCAATAAAAATTAAATTTAGTTTTAAAAATAAAATATAATTAATTGTTATAGTGACTAAATTATAGATATTTTAAAGTTTAAAATATTTTTTAATTTTTTAAATTAATTTTTATTACTTTTAAATAATTTTTAAATTAATATATAATTAGTTACTAATTATTTAAATTTTAAAATTAATTTTTATTCAATAATTTTTTTTTTAATAGTGGATGTAGTGATAGATTATGTAGAAAAATATTACAGTATAAGCAAATTAAAAAATGTGGTTGGATGAAGTAATTTAGGAGAATAATCTATTATTTTTATCAGTAAATAAAGAATAAATAAATGATAAATAAGAATATTTTTTAGTGAAAAAATAATGACTGAAAACAGTTTAGAGATGTTATAAGCTATTACTAAAAGGAAAGAAAAAGTCATACTAAAACCCTAAAACACCTCAAAATTTGGCCTTTTATCCTCATTCCCCAAAAAAAATAAAGAGACTCTCTCATTTAAAGCATGTATATATAACATAATAATATTACAACATAAATAGAGGCTGCTACCAAAATAATAATAAGTGAATTGTTAGTGTAGGTTTCAAAGAGAGCAATTCATTTATTTGATGAATTTAAAATTCTTTGAAGTAAAATGAGTTATTTGTTGATAAATTATTAAATAACTTGAAAATTTCTAAAGGTAAATAGAAACAAACATATTTTAATGCAATTTTTATTCAAGATTATTGATGTCTCTTGATTCTTCCTAAATGTGCCTTGAAAAGATGATAAAATATGTAATCATCATTTCAAATAATTAACACTCTTTCAAACTATCCCAACAATTAAGTCATATGCATGTACTGGATTAAAGTTCAACATTCATTCATTTGACAAGTTGACACAAATGTCATACAATTTTGGAATGTCTTGCATAGGAAAATTTGTAGCCAAAACCTAGGTTTTATAATTCTGCTTGTGGAGTACCTTGAAATGTACGATTGACACTAACCCACACTCCAAGAAATAAAATACTTTAGTGATATTAATTAAGTATTTGTATATATTTTTTTATTTTCTTTGTCCACTACAAAGAAAATCATAAAATAGAAATTAATATTTAGAAACAAAAAATAATTAGTTGCTATAGTGACTATATTAGAGACTATTTTAGAGACTAAAAAAAATTTGGTTTCTAAATTAGTCTCTATTATTGTTAAATAGTTTCTAAATTGGTATCTAATTAGCTACCAAGATTTTAACTATCAATTATTTAGATTCTAAATTTGGTAGGAAAAATCTTGGTTGCTAATTAGATATCAATCTATAAACCATTTAACAATAATAATTTTTTTTTAATTTATAAAATAGTATATAATTTAGTCATTATAATAACTAATTATTTTTTATTTATAAAAATTAGTTTTTATTTCATGATTTTCTTGTAATGATATAAATTCTATAACTTGAGTGTTAAAGTAGTATTATATTTTTGACATAAGAATGATAGTTTTTTATGTTAAAATTAGTAAAGATTCACCAACAATCTTGAATAATCTTTAATCTTATTCTATTTATGTTTCATAACCTAATTTTAGGTACACGCCTCTAGAACATTTGAGATGCCCAAAAATGAAGGGAAGAACATGGATATAAATGAAAAAAAATGGGGAAGGAAGAAGTGAAGTTTAGTTAAAAGTGTGGAAGAATTAAAGAATTAGGGCAAAGGGATCCCTACAAAAATGGTGTAAAGAAGATAATCTCTTGAAGCCAACCTGTAAAGGCAAGTTGTCCCACAGAGATAGGACTCTCCCCTCTTCATGTTGTCTTCACAAAGGAGATTATTGATCCAACGGTAGATGCATGAATGTGTAGACCATCAAGAGAGATCCTAACCCTACCTTTGAAGCAATAGCATCCACATGCTGTGACTAGACCATCAAGTCAAATATGTGCTATACTTTCTTCCATCACCAAGAGAAATTGTAATATTAAATAAAAATGTAAAATATAAAATAAAAAATACAAAAAATATCTAACAAACATTGGCTACATTTATTATTCATATTATAAATGTTGACTTCTTGCATAGTGGAGGGTTTGTTCATATGAAATTTATGCAATGGCCATGCATTAGTGGTACCACCTAAGTCACCACCACTCAAAGTGGAATTCAAAGTTTTACCAATATAAAAAACTTGTGGATTAATAATGTGTTTAATTCATGGAGTTTATGGCTAGGGTTTCCTTACCAATATAAAAAACTTGTGGACGATATGATAAGAATGATTAATGAAAAAAATTTAATCACAGACACATATATTCTTCTTAAATTTAGTATTTTTTTTAATTATTTATTTCAAGTATAATAATTAACAATATTTACTATTAAAATCCGATATAAAGATGAGAGTGTGCTATATCTCTTGATCACATGAGACTAACCCTAATCACAAGTTAGTTTCATTTTTTTAATAAAAAATAAAATAAATAAAATAGAACACTTTAGAAATATCCTAATCCTTATTTAAATACCAAATAAAATTTACTACCTAACTTATAAACTAAAAATATTAAAAACTAACATATAATATGAGCTTAGACTTCCTAAAAGATTATTAATATTGATATTTGTTATTTGTGTCCATTTTTAGAAACACTAAGTTTAGGTTTTCGTAGTAAGAAGTGTAAATGTGATTTTCATAAACTAAAATAATTATAATTGATCTCTCTCTATATATATTAATATTTAATTTTTTATTTTAGTTGTTTTGACTTTGTTTCGTTAATCTAAACACAATTAAACTTGACTCTCATAAATAGTTTTAAGTAAATATTGATAAAAAACATTTAATTTTTATTGAAAAACTTACCTATTTAATTTTAGTGGAATCTTCTCCCCGAGTCATTTATTGGTGAAAAGACATTTTAATAATCCCTAACAGAATCTCACTTTTTTATTCATAGAATTTGAAATTGAAACCTACTTAAAATTAAAAGAATTGAGTCCAATACACTTAAGAAAACAATGTGCATATTTAATTTTAACATTGTAAATAATTAATTTTGTTTTGTTTATAAAGAAATAGATTTGATCAAGTTTTAAACACTTTTTCAATTAAATTTCTATTAAAATTTTGTTTTTAACATACTTTTTATTTTATTTTTTATTTTCATTTAAATATGGTGTTGTTTGTTTTTATTGTCAACAGAATGATGTAACCTTTATTTATATCTTGTTGTCTCAAATTCACAGATAAACCATATACTTAATTCTCAAACTTTTTTTATCAACTCCTTTTTCCACTCTCTTAAAGTGAGTTGACTTATAAAAACGAGGTGGTTGTACTAATTACAAAAAATTTAAAAAAAATATGTAAGCTAATTAACAAGTTAGAGATAAAAATGAAAAACCATTTATACAATTAACTACAAATTAAATAATTTTTTTTTTAAAAATAAAATAAAAATAGTTAAACCGGAATACTAAGAAACCGGAATAGGATATTTCCGTGAAGATTCGTTCCGGTGTAAAGGGAAGCGCGTAAACCGTTATTTTTCTGGTTGGAATGAGAGTGAAATAATATGTAACAATCAAACAAACCAATTTGCATGTATCTATCTGTCTTACATTGGAAACTTAACCTTAGCCAAGGTTTGGTAAAACTTAAGGTGGAGTTTCTAACGCCGTAATAATGGGATTGTTGACTCCACTATTCCCTGTTTGGTAATCTCTTTTTTTTTAGCTTTTAAAACGTATTATTACTATTAGGCTTTTCCGTGACAGTAGTTAGAAGATATTATCCATTCATTTTCCTTTTCTTGCGTATGTTCAACTTCATTTGTTAAGGTTTTTCTTTGCTACTTCGTTATATTTAAGGAAGATGCCATGTTCCCACATACTCTATCATATAACATTTTTGGACTTACATGCAAATTTAAATTTTAAATTATGATACAAAATGCATAACCTAAGTTTCATCACATGTGTATGTTGAATAATATTGATAGGGATGCTGTAACAGCTTCTATTCATGAATTTATTTAGTTAAATGTTTTATGATAAATAATTATTTTTTCAAAAAACTAGTCTATAAAATTAATCATAATGATGTTATTTGTCTTTGAAATGCTAAGTAAAATTTACTTTATAATATTTATTTTAAATTGTAATAAAATATCATAATTAGGGTTATTTGTCTTTGATATGCTAGTATTGAGATGGTGAATTCAATTGCATTTTAACTACTTTCATACTTTCCTTGTAAGTAATTGGAAATCAATAACACAGTGTTGTGCATGTGTTCTTGTAATCTTCCTTGCAACAACAATGGTGTATTTAGTAATCTAAAAGATTGCCCTATTTATCATTTATCCTTGAAGATTAAGGTTCTGAATCATGACTCAATAAACAAAAATATAAAAGTTAATTATGTTTTCTGACTTATTTTAAACACTTATTTGCAGTTACTCTTTTTGCATTGTCTTTGCCAATAAGCAAAGTCTAAGGATACAGTGGAATTGTATTTTTTTTTAAAGATATTGTGCAATTATAATTTTTAAGACTGTTATCCAATATTATTATATACATAAATTGCATTTAATAAGATAATTAATTTACTGATTAACTTATTTATGAGTTAGTTTTGTCAATATGAAAATATTTGATAAAATATATGAAAGCAGTTCATTATAAAAGTTTATAATTTAAGAATATGGATATGCTATTTAATTTTCTTTTATTATTATTAATTTTATAATTAATATATTTTTTAATTATTTTATTTATTACTATTTTTAACTAAAATTTTATTTATTAGTCATAAAAAGAAAGATTTCATTTAATTTTTACTATACTAGTAGATCTTTATTTATGATTTAGGTAAGTTTTTGAAATTTTCATAATAAATGTTTAGAAAGAAATTTGAAATATGATATCTTTTATCATTTCAAAGATAAAAACTCATTCTTAAGGAAAAATATTTTATTTCTTCTTTTAATATAACATATTGTAAATAATAAATATTATATTTAAGATTTTTTTAAAAATATACTATCTTATTAACTAGTATAGTCAAACACAACTTTAAATATTAAATTAATCATTTGTTTTTTCTCTTTTAGTGCATATATGGTTGAGTATATTTTTGGAATCTAAAGTTGTGAAAATTGATCAGAGTTGAGAAACTAATTAATAAAAAAAAAATATAATAAAATAATTTTTTTCACATCACCTTATTTCTAAAAGCTTAATGTAAATACTCTAAAAAACACATTTTACCAATGAAATAAAATTTAATCATCCACAGAAGTTATAATTATCGCATATTTATGATTCCTAAATAAAAAAAACAAGATTTACACAAAGTTGATAATTCTTAATCATGATTTTTTAAAATTTACCAAACGTATTAAGTTATTTCATACAACTTTTAATTAAAATTATAAAATTAAATCTATATTTTTTTCATGATAATTTTAACTTAAATATATTTTATATACATTTTAAATTTATATATTAAAAACTTTCTCCGTTGCAAATTTTTTATGAAATTTAAACAAATAATAAACAAACGGACAGTTTAAAAGCTTTTCTGTTATAAATATCACACCCAAAACTTTCGTTGACTTTTTCAGCACCCATTTTAAAAAAATACATCTAAAACAGTTTTTAATTAATGCTACTATAAAAGCTTTTATATTTACAGTACACGCGTATTAAATTATTTATTTTCTTTTTGGCCCAATTTTTTTAACTGTTACTTAAAAAAATTAGAATGACTAATACTAACATTGTAGCTTAATGGCTATTCAAATTCTTGGTAACATTTTAATTTTTAAAATTAATCATTCAACAATTAATTTTAAATTTTGTTATGACTTTAAAAATTAATAAGGTAAAAAAAAAATATGGTGATAAATTAAATTTTTTAAATGAGGTGTATCCTGACAAAACCAATAAAAGTTGCTTTAATTGTAATTTTATCTTTTGTACTCAGAAAAATGACAAAATGACGTTAATATAACAGCGTCCCAATCCTTCCGAGTTTCGCACTTTCTTTCGTTTTCCGTTTCTCTCTCTCTTCTTACTCTCTTTCTCTTTCTCTCTCTTTCTCTGTTTTCCTTCTGACCGGACGACACCGTTTTGAGCACATGGTGGTGAAGATGATGCGGTGGAGGCCGTGGCCGCCGCTGGTGTCGAAGAAGTACGAGGTTAGGCTCGTGGTGAAGACCCTCACTCTCCATGGCTGCGATCTGGTGCGGCCAGCCGCAGATAAAGGTCTGGTACTCCAGATTAAGTGGAAGGGACCCAAACTCACGCTTAGCTCGCTGCGTCGAAACGCCACAGTCAGGAACTTCACCAGAGAGGCGCAACCTCAACCCAACGACGTCGTTTTATGGGACGAGGAGTTTCACACGCTCTGCACCCTCTCTGCCTACAAAGACAATGCCTTTCACCCTTGGGAGATCGCTTTCTCTCTCTTCAATGTCTCTCTCTCTTTCTCTCTCTCTCTATATTTCTCGTTTTCTCTTCTGCTGCAATTTTAGAATTTTAGATTGATTTTGTTTTGGGGTTTTTTAATTTCTCGTAAATTGAATTTTTTTATTAAAAAAAAGTGATTTTTGGGGTTGATTGGAAAGGGGGTGTTTTTCTTTCTTTTTTTCTTGTTTTTGTGAATTATAATAATTATTGTTCCTTTGAATTTGATTTTAATTGGGTGGTTTTGTGTTGCAGGGTTTGAATCAAAGGTCAAAGACTAAAGTTCCTGTGGTTGGAACCGCGTCTTTGAATCTGGCTGAATTTGCATCTGTGGTTGATCAAAAGGATTTTGATTTGAACATTCCTATTACAGTTTCTGGTGGTGCTGTGGAATCTTCTCCTTCACTCAGTGTATGTCTATCATCGACGATTTTTTTGTTGGTTCTGTTGAGAGACTATGATGATTTTTTTATTCAACATTGCGCCTTTGTGTTTGTTGTTTTTTGTGTTTATAGTGGTAGCTTTTGGTTGTTGTTTGCAGATATCGATTAGTTTGGTGGAATTAAGAGCGGCTCAAGAGAGCACAGATATAGTTCATAAATCAATAGTGCCTGTGCCTTCTTCACCCTTGGTTCAGCCAGGAGAAACTACCTTGGCTGAGAAAGATGAGCTTTCGACCTTCAAAGCTGGTCTTCGGAAAGTGAAGATTTTGACCGAGTTTGTGTCTGTTATGAAGGCAAAGAAAGCCTGCCATGAGGAGGAGGGGAGTGAGGGCAATTTCTCTGGCAGGAGTGAGGATGGTGAATACAACTACCCTTTTGACTCTGATTCACTTGATGATTTCGAAGAGGGTGAGTCCGATGAGGTTAAGGAGGATTCCAGTGTGAGGAAGTCGTTTAGTTATGGAAAACTGGCCTATGCAAATGCTGGAGGGGCGTTTTATTCCAGCATGAGGGTGAATGGTGAGGACGAAGACTGGGTTTACTACAGCAATCATAGATCAGATGTTGGGATTTCGCACAAAGACGATTCAACCGTGTCAGCGACCGAGCCTTCTGTGTTGCAGAGCTCAAGGCGTAGTATACTTCCTTGGAGGAAGAGGAAGTTGAGTTTCAGATCTCCTAAATCTAAGGGGGAGCCATTGTTAAAGAAGGCTTATGGTGAGGAAGGTGGTGATGACATTGATTATGATCGCAGACAGCTTAGCTCTGACGAATCCCTTTCACTCGGGGTAAGAATTTGTTTGCTTGTTGTCATTGATTTCATTAATCTATATGTTATGGCACACACAAAAGAAAGAATAGATTGCTGGGTGTCCTGAAAATTGATTCTTTGGTCTTTGTGACGATTGATTCGTACTTGTGGACTAGTAATCTGACATTTATGGCAGGCCATGTATGTTTAAGGAATTAGTGACAGTAACTTCTGAACTTTTAGGGGTACTCTTGAAAATTGTTGTTAATTAATGTTTTACTGTATGACTGTCTTGCAGAAGACTGAGGATGATTCAGGTGCTAATCGATCATCAGTATCTGAATTTGGGGATGACAATTTTGCTGTTGGGAGTTGGGAGCAGAAAGAAGTATTGAGTCGTGATGGCCACATGAAACTCCAGACACAGGTCTTCTTTGCCTCAATTGATCAGCGTAGTGAACGTGCAGCAGGTGAGAGTGCATGTACTGCTCTTGTTGCTGTAATAGCCGATTGGTTCCAAAACAATCACGATCTTATGCCGATAAAGTCCCAATTTGATAGTCTTATTCGAGATGGCTCATTGGAATGGAGGAACTTGTGTGAAAACCAAACCTATAGGGAGCGATTCCCTGACAAACATTTTGATCTTGATACAGTCATTCAAGCCAAAATCCGCCCTCTTTCTGTGGTTCCTGGCAAATCCTTTATTGGATTTTTTCATCCAGAAGTTATGGATGAAGGCAGATTTGATTTTCTGCATGGGGCGATGTCCTTTGATAACATCTGGGATGAGATAAGTCGTGCTGGACAGGAGTGCACTAGTAATGATGAACCCCAGATTTACATTATTAGCTGGAACGACCATTTCTTCATCCTCAAAGTTGAACCTGATGCTTACTGCATAATTGACACTTTGGGAGAGAGGCTCTATGAAGGATGCAATCAGGCATATATCTTGAAATTTGACAGCAACACGGTAATATACAAAATGCAAGATGTTGCTCAAGGGTCAGGAGAAAAAACTGGTAATGACCTGCAAACTGTTGCAGAAGTATTAGAGCAGAATGACAGGCAAATCCTGCCAATCAGTGGTAAAGAGGTGGATTCTGTTGTGGAGACAGAAGAACAGGCGAAGAATGACCAGGAAGAGGAGGTTGTGTGCCGAGGGAAGGAAGCATGCAAAGAATATATCAAAAGCTTCTTGGCAGCGATCCCTATCAGAGAATTGGAAACGGATGTCAAGAAAGGTTTAATATCATCCACTCAAACGCCATTCCATCATAGACTACAAATTGAGTTTCACTACACTCAGTTTTTGCCGTCTTATGTTGCACCTCCAGTGGCTGAACCATCCATGACCATGCCAGATACTCTTGCTCTCGCAGTAACTGAGGTTTCCGCATGATTTTACTGTATATTGGACAAAATGCGGTTATTCTAACTAGTCTCACTACTTTAAGAGTGTTTTCTGATTTGAATTAACAAAAAGGCCTTGTTTTGCTTCATCTTTCTAAGGAAGAGTATCTGTAAATGACTCTGTAATTTCCTTTCTCATGTGAGCTCAAACTTTTGGCACCTAACATGTAGTTTGCAAAAGACCTGTGAATTGGCTTTATAAACATTTTGCACTCTGGATTCCAATTTTTAGTTTTTATTTTTTACTGATAGCAGTGGTATTTTCAACTGTTCACTTACACAAGGGAATATTTGATCTTGTTGGCTATTATTCCACCTTGTTATGGTTTCAATGTTTACAATAGTTTAGTACTTCGTTTTTGTTTTCATATATAGTTGTTAAAAGTATATCAAACGTTTGACAATGACAACTGGTTAGAGTATTTTTCATTCTCAAATTGTCTATTTTAGTAGTTATAATCAAAGTATGTCTACGAATTACATTGGAATACACTTTTACTAGTCGGATTGAAGTGTCTTCTAATGTAAAATAATGCATCAGGTTGGGGGAAAATGCATAATGCATATATAATACACCATAATCAATGCTTCAATTGCTAGAAAATCGGCGAGTTTATTAACTACACGTGTAATCTCCAAGCATATCAGGTCTGCATCATGAATGATATCATCAACAAATGTGCATCATGTGAATAACGGTTGGGGTTTTCTGTGGATCCATATCCAAAACATCTCCCCATGGCTCATCAGTCTATATAGTTCAATTGTAGCTGCTTAATCACTTCTCAATGACATGATCGATCCATATAACAGAAACTTTATGATCGATCTTTCTTTCTGGTTTGAAAAATTCAACAAGAGTTTTACAAGTAGAATTAGTTTCTAATGTAGTAAATAATAATGATAGTATCATAAGTAAAATTAAACTAATCCTGACTTAAATGGAAGTGGGGTTTTAACAAGAAAAACCTAAGACTGATGAGATACATATAATGTAGTGAGATTCTACTGAGATGACAGAAAACATGTGATGGGGTGTAACATGTTGATTCTGAGATAGATGTTGATGTGAGTTGGTTCCAAAGGTTGGAGAGAAGTAAGGTTATAGAGGGTGGTCTAGAATTAGAGTAAAGTGAAGAAAAGAGCAAGTAAAATGCACTTTTTCCTTTCCCTCATTGCACTCTTCCTTTCTAATTTTGGTGATGAGAAACTGTGCCAATGGGTTTGTCTTTACCATGTTTGATCCTTTTGTTTGCCCAAAGGCAAGGAAAACTGAGCTACAAAGTACAATCCAGTCACAAATAGCATAGCATATTCCTTTTGTGAGTTCATTATTCTATTATTATTTTAATCGTTAGAGGTTTTTTTTTCTCAAATAATGAATAACAATGCGAGGGAAAATGTGCATGAATGTCTCAGATTCTGTACGAAATATGTGTACCAATTGAGATGTTGCATGCTTGTGATTTTTATTTAACCAATGAATTTCACGATTCCCTCGAAAATAGGCTTGGATTCTTCGCATAATTACTTTTGGGAAAAAGTAGTTTATTAGCATTATTTCCAGGGATCGATAAAAAAAGTGCTTTTATAGGTAAATTTGAGATTATTTTGGATTAATTAACAGTTTAGATTCTTGGATAACAACATAGAAAAACGTACAAAGTTATTTTTCCTGAATAATTTTTATTCTAAATTTCCCTAGTGTGACACCAAGGACATCTAGTAATTAATAGAAATGAAAGTATAGTTAATTTATATGAATGATTAAAAAATTTAAAATATTTAAATCTAAGTGAAGAACACTTTACATGGCATTTTCGACTTCAAAACGATGTTTTTCTTTATTTCAAAATTAGTTGAGTTTATTTGCCATGGCTACTTAATAGTATAAACAGAATTTTATTTCTTAAGTATAGTATTTTTTTTCTCTGTTTTTTTTTTCAAATAAAATATATCATTTAACTTTTCAATATTTGTTTTTAAGCAAACAAGTTATTTTATTTTTCAATTAAATCATACAAAGCAGCATAATATTTTAAAAAGAGGTATATTTCAAAGTTAAAATGTATTTTAGCATGTCTTATTAAATATTTTAAAAGTTTCTAGGGTTTGTTTGGATTGAGGGTTACAAATTGAGATAGAAAAGATCAGAAGCATTAGCAAGAAAATCTTTTGTGGGCTTTATCATGTCGGGTTTATGCTGGCCCTTCTTATAATGTTCCTTTTCTTGATCCACTTTTAATTTTCTTTATCAATTCGTTGACTATTTTTTTAGTAAATATATAATATTAAACTGTCAAAATAGAGTTGGAGTGAAGATTAACCCAAAAAATCTTCAAAATGGGTTAAGTCAAACCATTTAAAAATTATTTTTTGTATATATAATATCTTTATTTATTGATTTATTATGTAGTCACAAAGAATACCAATAGTAATTAACTTTGATATTGGAAGTATATATTATGCTAAAGCAATTAAGGCTAAAACTTCTTGTAGTTCATAATTTTCTTTCCACAAACCCAAATAAAAAAAAATGTGAATTTTTCGTATTTATCCCCTTCTATAACACATGCTTTTCTTTTCATCTATGAAAATTTTTGGACAATGAAAAAATGTAATGCAATTGGTACTTACGAGGGGTTTGAATGAAAAATATTAGGGATGACAAAACGGGGCGGGCCATGCGGGCCGGTCCGCGGTCCGCTAGTAAAAAATGTGGGGTGAGTTAACCTTTTCAACCCGCTAACCCGCATTAGTCCGCGGTCAGTGCGGGCCAACAGTAGGGTGGGGCGGGCTGGCCCGCTAACCCACAAGAAAAAAAATTTGTCATTGTTTTAATGTGTGCAGATGATGAGGAATATTATAGTTATGAAAAAATGGATGAAAGTTCTTCTAAGGTGGCATCCAATGTTATTGAAATGGAAGAATAGTGATATTTGATATTTATCTTATTTTTTATGTTTGACTATGTTTGAAAAGGAAGAAAAAAAAATTAGGTTTGATAGTAACGTTTAATTTGACAATTTTTTAAAAACAAAATATAAAAAAAAAACTTAATTTTTTTTAAAAAAGAACGCGGACTGGCCCACAAACCCGCAGGTCAGCTCTTATGCGAACGGGTCGAGAATTTTAGCCCGCAATTTTTTTGGGGACGGGCCAACCCGTCCCGCATTTTTGCGGGCCAAGCGCGGGGCGGGTCAATGCGGGACGGGCTGGCCCGCTTTGCCACCCCTAAAAAATATCCACTGAGTTGATACATGTTTTTTCAATAATTAATGCATAAGTTATCACTTAAAAAATATCAGTATATGGCATGGATAAAAAAATAAAAAATTTATATGACCAAAATAATTTTTTTTATTAAGAATGTAAAAGTTTGTAGGATAAAAACAAAACAACATATTAATTAAGAGTCTTACTCACTTAACATCTAACTTATCACTTAATAGATATTAGAATATGACACATATAGAAGCAAACATAAATTCTTTATCAAAAGACTAAAATAAGAATAAAAATTTATTGAAAATCATATACAAAACCCTCTTAATTTTTTTAGAAGAATGAAAGACATTCATTCCTAATGCCATACATTCAGGAAGATACTATTTTATACGCAATAAGGCATATGGTTCATTTTATTTTTTATTATATAGTGTTTTGTTTTAAAACTCTAAAGTTAATTTGAAAGTTTTTTCCACATTTGTTTTGTTATTTATATCAATAAAATTTGACATCATATATGTTTCTTAAAATATTAAAAGTGAATATTGACAAAATTCACATTTTTTATAAAATTATTTCACTATAAAAAAATTATTAAATAGAAACAATTTTTTTTTAAATAATTAATTGATATATTATAAAAATAATTAGTTGATATATTGATTAATTAAATACTATTTTAGAGATTAATTTTTTTATTTCTAAATTAATTTTTATTATTGATAAGTAATTTTTAAATTTAGATACCAAGATTTTTCTATCAAATTGATAGTTAACCTTGATAACTAATCAAATACCAATTTAGAAACTATTTATCAATAATAAAAATTAATTTAAAAATTAAATATTTTTGTTTTACAAGTATATAATTTAATCAATATAGTAATTAATTATTTTTAGTCTTTAAAAATTAGTTTTTATTTAATGATGTTTTTAGTAGTAGTATTAATAATATAACATTTTATAAAAGTTGAACTGATAAGTTGACACATATATGCACATGCAAGTTGGTAAATTTTCAATTGGTTTTTTATCTTTCATATTTTTTTTAAATTTGGTTTCTTATCTTGAAAAAAAAAATTTGTTTGAAAACATTCATATTCTTCCTCCCCAACTTGCTTACACCCACAAATAATAACTTCGAAAACATCCAAACAATTAAAAAACCAAAGAAAGAAGAAAGAAACCATATTCCTCAAAAAGCAAAAGACTAAACTGACTTTGCTTAAAAATAAGAACCAATAGTATAATTTAGCCTCTCTTGTGTGGATATACAAGTAAATAACATCACACAATGTTCATCAATAAGATAGACAAATATATAAGGAAAACACATGGTTTGTGTTTTCTAATCCCTCAAAGAACTTCAACACATTTTACTTTCTGATCATGCTGGATCATAGAAGAAGGATCTGGTAATACAGGGTGTTCAGCAGTTTGTACAAATAATTATATAGATCTGTTTCTGATCATAGACTTAAACAACCAATGTAAATTACATATCCGCAACAGAGGAACCAAACCCAATATCAAAACCAAATGTAATACAAGTTAACTCATGCTTGTTTCCATCGAACATCTTCATCTTCAAAGTGTATGAACCCTGCAAATACAAGATCATAAGTTAGCATTGAACAAGAAATGGCACCACATTGTATAATACATGTCAATGTCATAACATGAGTATGAGGATTTCTTTCCAAAATTCCAATGATTATAAGAGAAACCCAGATCAGGAAGTGAGACATTGGACTAGCTGCAAACCTGCACTTTCACAGATAGATAAATAGAAAGATTTCTTCTTCCACCTAACTACACACACATGCACAAGGAATGAACAGAACAGTGACTCACAGGTGGAGTGAATCCAGGTAAAAGTTGTGAATGAGCAATAACGAAATCACCAATGGAAACAGGGCATGTGGTTTCTCCACAAAGATCATGAGTCTCACTATGTATGTGCCATCCGAAATAAGACACATCAATCACTAGCTTTCCTCCTGACAATGCCTTATCTGCATCATGAAATGCTTGATTTAGAGAAAATAGGGAAATTATTTATCCACCAAAACCTCATTCACCTCTACCAGAATACACAGTGGTACCAATTCCCTTCACATTCCCAAATAAACTTTCTTTCTACATTCAGAATATATGCATACAAACAATCAACAACAAAAGTTTTATTCAGCTATCGGGCCATGTAACAAGAGCCATGTTAGTGAGAACAGAATAAACAAATAAATAAGTCTAATAGCAAACCTTCAACACAGAACACCATATGCTTGGAATGGAGACTGTAACATAAACTAAAATATAATAAAAACGAAAGGAAACAAGTATCATAACAAACATATTAAATCACAGAGTACCTGTAGTTGCAGCAATGCTGAATGTAGCAGGTTGGCCTCTTGCGATGGGATCAGGAGATATATCAACCCCACTGACCTCAACATCGTACTCAGCTTTCTTATCTGACACAGAAATAGTTTGTTCAATATCGATAAAAACAGCAGTATAATGCAACAAAACATATATAATTATTAAATTATAAGACTAAATCAAGGAGAACAACCCTTCAAAACTAAAAGACAACTTCAAATAATTATTCAATACGTTAACTCAACTCAGCAAAACTGATTATTCGATTACACTCACATAAAAATCTCCCCAATGGTAAATCTCCCAATTGAATAAAACTGATGCCAAGAAACAAATAAAAAAAATAAAATTATGCATGATCCAATACAATAGAAAACCGTACAGAGAAACCCTATTGTTTAATAAACCATTTTCGGGGGAAAGTTTGAAACTTTCAAACCCCAAATGAAGGAAACAATATTCAATTGAAGAATATAGTACTAAAGGTTTAAAAAACCGGCCACAGTAATTTTGGGGGTTTCTGCAATCACAGTTCCAGTACCAGACCTTATTCCCACAACTTTCCACAACATCAAGAATTGCACCACGAAAGCTTCTACAACTACAATTTGAAATCTTTAACCCAAAAAAGAAAAAAAGAAAACTTGATAAGATCATATCTTAGGGAGAAGAAAAAAAAAGCAGGAGAAAGGGTAAAGGGATTAACCGCAATAGTGAATATCTGTGGCGTTGGTGAATGCCCAGAGAAGAAAGAGAGTTGAAAAGAAGAAGAAGAACTTGGAGTTTATAATTTCCATGGTGAAGTGTGGTTGGAAAGAGCTCAAGCAACTTTGCTTCCGCAGGTTAACTTCTGAATGTTCTTCTCCGACACGATTTATAGGAATGGATAAGAATTAAGGATATTATTTATAGTTTCTGTTTTTTGTTTTTCTATTTTGTTTGTTTAATTTTCGCTGGCGACCCTTATTTGCAAAACAATATTAATATAATTTTAGATAAATCACACGTTTCCACATCGTGTTTTCCAATTTTATATATGTTACAGTAAATTATACAAAATTATATAAATATGTTTACTTTTTTAAATATTTACAGCAACATTTTTAAAGGGGTTATGTATAATTTTTTTCTTCTTCTTTAAATTAGTTATTAGTTTATCTAATATACCTATTTTATCATATTAGTTTTTAGTTTATTTTATGTTTGTAATATAACTTTTATAACTAGATCTTACCAACTGAATGTAACATATGAAATAACACATAATAAGAGGCAAGACTTTAGCAGCATGGATGAAAAATACTAAAATTTTAAATTTTAAAATAAAAATATCAAATTTTTATAGAAATTAAAATAAATAACTGATATATTTTAATATAAAATAATTTAAAAATTAATACTTATTATCTTTATGATTTTTTTAAAATATTATATCATTTTTATAAAAAAATACTTAAAAATAATATACATTGTAATTTTTTAAATTTATACTTAATTTCACAGTGGTAAAATTATTACATTTTAAACAATAGAATCTAAAGAATGAAAAGATAGAAAATGTTCGTGTAATTTCACGAAATCTTATATCACGAAATCTTATAATTAGTGTATTTATTTTATCTTTTACATTTCAGTTAGTTGCATACAGGCTTAATAAAATTTTAAGTATTTTTATTGAGTTTTTATTTTAAAATTATGTTCTATTAAATGTTTTAAATGCTTAAAATATTTATTTATATTTTTTAGTATTAGTTATTTAATTCTGTTATCAACAAAATGATGTAATTATTATTTTTATCTGAACAAGTCACATCCTTCCTTAATTCTCTTTGACTCGTACTTTCTTTGACTTGTACGTCAACTCATTCTTGAAAAAAAGAAGAAACGAGTTGACCGACAACTTAGAAGTAATAAGAGATAGAAGAAAATGACTACAAAAGATAAATAAACTCATATTATTCACCTATCCTAATTTTGATGAGAAATTCACACATTGACCAATTATGGATATATGTACGAGTAATACTCAATTTTTTAATTGGGTATGGAATAGAGATGAGTATGTATCATCTCGTCCTTGCTCCCATACTTGTTCGCGTTTTAAATGATTAAAAGACTCATAGTTTATTAGGTAACCTAAAACCTTATTTTCATTATTCTCGTTTATCTTTTAGTTTTCTTTCATTTGGAAAATCCTCATTTCTTTCTTTTGCGATAATTTTTCATTTTTTCTTTCAATTGTTGTTCGACTTGTTTAATATTCACAAAGTTCATTCAAAATTCAGAGGTATATCCTTCCATCACTACCTTTATTACACTTCTTTTTTGTGATTTATGTATTGCATTTAAGGAAACATAAACCTCAATTTCATTAAATCAAATAATTTTTGGGACATACATTTGATTATTTCTACTTCTTTTCCATATATGTATTCATTATTTATTTTTTTTCACATGAGAATATCTAACTCTCAACTTTAAGTGTTCAATCGTGTAAACCCTTAAAATGTTTGTCCTTTTGACATTGAGACATTGATAATATTATGTTTTCTTTATTGTGATTTTTACTTTTATTTTGGAAAAAAAACTATTTAATTAATACTTGAAATAGTAAGGGTGAGAGTGTGAGCACATGTATGAGTATTTCCATTACCAAATGAGAATAAGGATGAAACAAAAATTTCATACTCATTGGAGATAGGAATGAGGATGTGAATGATTTTTTACTTTGGAGATGAGGATAAGGATAATCAAATCTTGCACTCGTCTTACCTTTTTGTCATCCTTTGGAATGAGTTAACTAGTGGAGTGATATCAAAAAACTCTTGTAGGTTTGATCGTCTCCTATTAGTTTGTCCATGCGAAGGCAATGCTGCCTTCATTATGTTACTTTAGGTTGGAATGTAGACTTTGCGCTCATCATGTGTGGCGAGCATCCAGTATTCAGAGACAAGCTCCGTTCCTGGCCTCTTATGGTACAACACATATGTAACATGAATTATGAACACTTTTGGTACCGAAATTTTCTTACATCCTTTCTTGTTAGTTTCTAGTAGATGTTGTTTATGTTTGCATATGATACTTGAGTGTCTAGACTTCCAACTATTATAAGTAGTTTTAACATATTTCTTACTTTTCAGGTCATATCCTAGGCCAAACTTATCACATGCATGTCTAGCGTTAGAAAAGATAAGTTTTAAAACTTCAAAGCTTTCAAAAAAATTTGAAAAATCATTTTGCAACATGTTGTTTTACCTTCAAGACATTTTAAGTTCTCTTCATATTTAATGCGAGTCTGGTTTAGGCGGAACATCTTCTTTTCAGTTCATAACTAATTCTCTTTGAGCTTTGCATTTTCAAAGGTAAAAGATCCAAATCTTTGGTTTAATTTCAAATATTGTTCAAGGATTTTTTTCAAAAGATCTTCATAAGAAAGATCATTCTTATCATTTTCATCACATGTGAATGTGATGAGTCAAATGATGTTTAAAAAGAAAGATTAAGGTTAGAAGTTTCTTCATTCTCTATGTATACCATGAGGCATAAATTCACTTGCTCTATGTGTGATCCAAAATCAGAGCATAAGTTTGAGTCTTCCCACATAGCCATCATGCTTATCTTTTTTAATATGGACTTTCTCTTATGCTTGGGGCACTCCATCTTCATGTGTCATGGTCGTCTATATTCATGGCATATGATCTCTTGATCATCTTCCTTCCTTTTTTTTTACTAATTTCTCATTGTCTTTTGATCTTTCATTTAAGAATCTCTTTAACTATTTTGACATCCTAGATATTTTCTTATCAGTTGAGTTGTTTGATGCAATTTTAAAAGTATCATTCTCCTCATTTAGAGCATCAATTTCCTTGTGTCTGAGTTAGGTTATATGATGTGATACATACATACACACACACACACACACACACATATATATATATATATATATATATATATATATATATATGTGTGTGTGTGTGTGTGTATGAT
>Ga0123342_1005136_pt1 | contig 19297 bp, 11 predicted proteins | sample Turbeawhitnodule_FD_89960 | JGI IMG/M metagenome (GOLD analysis project Ga0123342, IMG submission 89960) | Root nodule microbial communities of legume samples collected from Mexico - Turtle bean Mexico white nodule | ecosystem: Host-associated > Plants > Roots > Nodule | place: Mexico: Nepantla... | reverse complement strand
TTAGAAAAAAATAGAAGAAGATCTTACAACCATAGCTCTGAATACCAAATGATGGAAAAACGTTCTTCTTCTATTAGTGATCTTTGTAATTTCTTCTTTGGATGAATGATGAAGGAGATATGACGAGCGGAAGCATTAAAGAAACTCAAGAGGAGTTTCCATGGATTGAAGTGGAGTTAGGAATTTGTGAGAGTGAGAGGTGACGTCAACTCACTAGGAAAGAGTCTAGGCTAAGTTTTGAAGGACACTAACCTAGGGAGAACTTAAGAACAAATAGAATGGCCAAAATTAGGCAGCATTTCATTACTAATTCCAAGTTACTTCTTGCAGATCTTCTTTCAAACAAGACAAGGACTTTAACCCATCTTCCATCAGGATCACCCCTTGTTGGTTGTAAATGAATTTTTAAAACAAAGCTTAATGCAGATGGCTCTCTAGAACGATGCAAAGCTCGCCTAGTTTCCAAGGGATTCAATCAAACTGTTGAAGTTGATTATGTAGAAACATTTAGTCTGGTTGTTCGTCACACCACAATTCGGCTTGTTCTAGCGCATGTTGTGTCCTCTCAATGGTCTATTCTCCAAATTGACATCAATAATGCCTTTCTAAATGGTGACCTCCAAGAATGTTTCTTTATGCAACAACTGCCAAGTTTCAACACTATTGCACCTCACCTTGTCTGTCAACTTAACAAAGTCATTATGGGTTGAAACAAGTGCCTCAATCTTGGTTTCTTAAGTTAAGTATTACTCTCCTTCATCTTGGTTTTAAATCCACCAAGAGTGATACATCTCTTTGTGTAAAATACACTCCTACTTTTTCTATTTTTGTATTAGTTTATGTTAATGATATTTTAATCACTGCTTCATCAGACACTGAAATTTGCTCTCTTATTACTCAACTTCATTCTTATTTTCCCTTTAAGGACCTAGGGCATCTTCATTTTTTGGGCATTCAAGTTTCTCGCACCTCAAGTGGGAACATGCATTTATCACAGTCCTAGTACGTTCATGATCTTCTCCAAAGTACAAACATGTTGGCTTTTAAACCTTACCCCACTCCTATGGTTTCCAACACTCGCCTCCATCAGAATTCATCTGAAATGTTCAGTGATCCAACTTTGTATCGTTTTGTTGTCGACAATCTTCAATATCTTATTGTAACTCATCCTGAGCTTTCATACTTTTTCAATAAGGTTACTCAATTTATGCATTCCCCTCAACATCATCATTGGCAATTTGTCAAACGTCCCTAGTTGGCACTATTGATCATGGACTCCTTTTACACCAACAACCTTCCTCTTTCCTCAAAGCCTTATCTAATGCTAGTTGGGGTGCAGATCCTGATGATCGGAAGTCCACCACAGGTTTTTGCATCTATTTCGACACCAATCTCATCTCTTGGTCAACACACAAACAAGAAATTGTTTCACGAAGCAATAGAGAGGTAGAGTATAAAGTTGTTGCAGTTGTCATGACCGAGATTTTATGGCTTAAATCTCTTCTTCATGAACTTCACATACAGACTCCAGATCCTCAGATATTTTCTAACAATCTTGACCCTGTCTTCTTAAGAGAAAACCCAGTCATGCATTCCAAATATAAGCATTTTGAGCTTGATTTACATTTTGTTAGAGATAATGTTCAAAACCATTTGGTTCAACTTGTTCATATTCCTGGGCGTTTTCAAGTTGTTGATCCTCTCACAAATCTTGTCTTTGACCCTACTTTTATTCGTGTCAAACATACACTCAAGGTTGCCCCCAATCGAACCATGAGTTTACGGGGGTGTTAGGCAAGCAGTTACATAAATTGTTTTACTACTGCTTCACAGATATCTTTATATTTGTTGCCTTTTCTGTAAACGTACACTTTTGAGATACACATTAATATTTTCTCTGTGTTTGAAAATGACCATTCGTATTTCTTAATAGAAAGTGAAGAATGATAGAGAAAAGAAAGGAACAGAAATTTATATTATTGGTGCATATAGCAATTAGAAGGGTGAACTGATATAAAAGAAAATAAAATAGTAAAACGTGGCCTAGAATACATGATGGATAAAAAAAAAAGAAAGGTCCCATACAAGCCCAAACAATAGCTTTATCATTTGGAGTATTTGTGGATTGCATTTTCTGCATGTTTGATTTTTTGTATAGTTTCACTTCAAATTTCTTGGAAACTAGTGTATGAAGGTATATCATCTATGAATACCATCTATGAAGCACTCACTCGTAAATTCGACTAAATTAAGAATCATAAAACACGAAAATACGATAAAGAAGTGTTTTTCTCCATTTTTATGTAGTTAGGGTTAATAAAACTGTGTCAATTGCATACATTTCTGGAGTTTTTAATGACCACAAGTTAAAAATTAAAAATCTTGTAGTATTAGATGGGTGAGCAGGGTACATAAGTTATTGTAAATCCTCTGACACATGTTTAATTTCTACGAATTAAAAAATATTAGTTTATTAATTAATGTTATATTTGAATCACTAAAATGATTAAATAGATTGTATTATAAATATTATTAATTTAATTGTCATACCATTAAATTTAATAAAAATGTAGTGATTCATAACAATCCAAGAGATATTAAAATAATGATTAGTGTAATTTTAAGATATAATTAAATTGAATGTTGAAATATTCAACGTTAACATAACTTCTTTTAGATATTATATATTGAATGTATAGTCATTACTTTTATAATATATATTAGTATTTATCAAATTTAAAATTATTTATTAAATTATATATACATATATATATATATATATATATATATTGTAAAGGAGACTTGAAGTTTCCAAACTGTTGATTCTTGATTTAATAAAACAAATATAACATTTTAATTTAATATTAATAATATTAAATGGTAAATAGAAATAAATTAATAATTTATATTAAAATGGCATTATATTTAAATAAAAATAAATAGTAAAAATAAAAAATAATAATTAGTTACTATATTAACTAAATTAAATAAAAACTAAACAAATTATTAATATTTAAATTAATTTTTATTATTAATAAAAAGTTTTTAAATTAATATTTAATTAACTATCAAAGTTTTAATTATTAATTTTAAAATTTAAATAATTCTCTAAAATATCATTTAATTTAATTAATATATAATTAATTTTTATTTTTAAGATTAATTTATATTAATAACTTTTTAATATTATTATTATATAACAAAAAATAACTTGATTTTGTACATAAGCGACCAAATTATTCTTAATGATTATTTTGAGCAAACTTTTATTATTATAGTTTGTGGTCGCCATTTTTGATCAAGTATTCGGTCGTTCAAGTAATCATTAAACAACTATTTCTATGACAGTTTAAATCTTGTTTTTCTTTATAATTTGGTAAATGCACAATTTAATTTTTATATGAATTTAACTTTTCACAATCAAACATTCTATTAGTTATTTATTGGATAGTAATGTTTAATAACAAATTACAACAAAAAATAAATTTTATATTAACATTTTGAAAGTTTCTTTGCTTCTGCTAAGAACTTTAAAACCATTCTGCACCACCGAACCATAAACCCAATCACAAACTTTCTCTCTCTTTATACAAATGGTTGCATGGCATCGCACTCAGAAAACATGAATCTCAGAAAATGGTTGAGTTTGAATTCAAACCCAACCTCGAACTTGAGGATAAATCATGCATGGCACCTCTGTCCAATTATCCACGTTGTTTTGCTCTCACTCGTTCTGCAACTTGCTTTTTGATTCTTCCAAAGCACATTTTCTTTTTTTCTTTTTTTTTTAATTTTTGTTTTATTTTTTCATTTTATTAAGAATGAAATTGAGTAAGCAAAGATGAAAAAAATAAAGAAAATTTGCAGTCCCTGTTGACCTGACAAGTGAGTCCTTCCCCAGAAAACAACATAATATATAGCGTGTTTCTTCCGTGTGGAAATAATGTCTAATCCAACCTTTCTTTGTCGCATGTAAAGTTTGTTATATTATTCCTTATCACGATGCAAACCATGCATATTAATGTCATGATCCATGTTCTCAACCATTACAAAAATATCCTTCTTCTTGCTCATAAGTAAGGGCTTAATGGTCCTATATCTATCGGAATCTCGTAAAGGATACCATCACAAAAAAAAAATATATATATATATATAAATTAAACTATTCAGAAAATTAGATAATACAAATATTAATTAATGGTAGATAGCTTAATTTTAGCTTAACAATAAAAAAAAATTACAACAAAATTATGTAAATATATATAACAACCCAGAGTAAAATGCATTATTATTACAATATTTATTACATTCGCATATATTTACTAGCATTAAAAAAAATTATGAAATAAAAACTAATTTTAGAAGAAAAAAATAATTAGTTGCGTGACTAAATTAAATATCATTTTAAAAATTAAAATAAAATTTGGTTTCTAAATTAATTTTTATTATTGTTAAATAGATTTTAAATAATTTTTAAAATCTAAATAATTGGTAGTTAAAACTTTGGTAGCTAATTAGATACCAATTTAGAAACCATTTAACGATAATAAAAACTAATTTAGAAACCGAAATTTATTTTAGTCTCTAAAATTATTTTTAATTTAGTCACTGTAGAAATTAATTATTTTTTTTATCTAAAATTGATTTTTATTTCATTATTTTTTTTTTATTGTAGTGTAGATAATTTCTTTAAAATTGAAAGAAAAGTCATCGTGATTGAAAGAAGTTAATGTCTCAATCTCAATAGAAATATAATAGAAATAGATGTTTTAAACAATTAAATTAAACTTTAAGGTTATTTGAATGAAATGTTTATGTCTTTTTTATAGAATTTTTAAAGAGATAATAATGTGAGTTTTCTAATGAAAGAAAATTATCCATTATGGGAATTTCCAAAAATGAAGTAAAAAAAGTGAGGTTGAAGGCACCAAACACAATTACATTCGTAATTTTCCTTGTTTACATATTCCCCACCCAATATGTTCTTTCCCACGTTACATTCGCCCCCAACTATTCCTCATCAACTTTTTAGTTCAACCAAATCTTAATAATATTCACCACTTTTTTCTTATGCCTTTTATTATTCTTTAAATTTTATAAATTTTGTGTGTAATTTATTAGATTTTTACCATAATTAAAGCAATTCATAATTGAATTTTTACTATAATTAATTGCACATTCTTCAGTCGTTATGATATACAATAGACGAAAGAAGTTCCATTAATTTTTCTTGACTTTTTTTTAAGTAGGGATTAAGATTTTAAAATGTATTTTTATGAAAAATATATTGTAGTATTCAATTAAGATTCTAAATATTTTTAAAATATTATGATATTCAATTAAGACTATCAAATTTTAGGGTTAAATTGGTAATATGAATTGAGATTCTAAAAGATTAAAAAAGAATAATTTGATATTTAAAATCATATAAATTTAAAAGATTATTTTGTTGACTAAACTTTTATGGATTTTGTGTGACTTTCTATCTATAAGTATAAATATCATTTTGAGTATGTAAGATATGGATGTAAAGGATATAAAGCTATTCCAAGATATATTTTTAAGTAAAATAGAAATGGAGATTAGCAACAAAAGGTTTGTGAAAGAATATATTGGAATCCAAATATAAATTATGGAGAAATTTAAACAATGGTGGAGGAACCTTACTTAAGGTATATGGACACAAATTAAGGAAGTTGGTTTCATGACATAGTGTCATTAAGAGATGAGCACAAGGATTAGGTTTTGAGAATATAGGTGGATTGGTAAGATATAATTTATTAAAAATTTCCCCAAATTGTGTGGTAACTTAAATTTTAAAGGTGAAACATTTATGGAGTTTGTAGTTGCAATGAAACAGTTAGGAATGGATTCAGATTGGAGAAGAGAGTGGTATAGGAGATACCCAAGTAAGAGTTAATAGAAAATCCGCCTAAGTCAAGAGAAGATGGAAGCAATCAAATCACAAAAAGGTATACAATTAGGTCTAAATATGATAGTTGAAATGATAGTTTGAGTAATGTTGAATAAATTTGCTACTAGAGACAATCTAGTCCATAAGGTATTGTGAAAATAGGTGAAATACACAATAAAAGATAGTTAAATTATGTATGTAACATTTTTAGAAAATTTTGAAAAGATTTATCTGATAAACGTGAACATACTAATTTTATACTTGATAGACGCACTATTAAGCAATTTTCTTAAGAGTATAATCTAATAAGGATTGTTAGACGTAACTTCAAGTTTCGCAGATGCATTATCAAAAACATTTTTCAAAACTTGTTTTCACAAAGCTCTCTTTCTTAGGTTAGTTGCATATTAATAACATGCAATATAAAAAGATAAGAGTTGAGAGAGAATTACACAAGGTATTATTTTTATATTGGTTCATTTGAGAACTCATACTGCTTGCAATTCTTGATCAACACAATCAGGTTTCACTAGCGAACTAACTCTGCAAGATACAATGCACATTTTATTTGGACCTAACCATTTATGACTAAACATCAAGTATTATTTGGACTTTGTCATTCCTAGTTGAACATAAAGTATTATTTGGAATGTAGTCACTCCTTACTAAAATTGAATATTCTTTGGAATGCAACCACTCCTTGTTAAGGCCAAGTATTCTTTGGAACACACGCTCCCAACTAAGACTGAGTATTCTTTGGAGCACAACCGCTTCTGGCTAAACATTGAGTATTATTTAAACCCAACTACTCTTGGCTAAAAAACTGTGTTTGAGGAAAGGATGTGATTGAAAAGATCATGGGTTCCATTCACTGAAAGAGGGTAGAATCCTAAGATGAATATACAATATGATAAACACTATTTTAGGTTGCTAACAAACACAATGGTGTTATTGCTCACAAATTGAAAGCTAAAAGGATTGCTTTTAAACAAAAGATCGTTAAGAGATTTTTCTTAGTCGTGAGATCTTGTCATGAGAAGAAAAAAGTTATTTATATATAGATGTTGAGAAGAAAAAAGTTATTGCAAATTCTTTTAGAGTTGTCGTGAGATCTTGCATAATTTTTCCTCTTCATCTTGCATTTGTACACGTTAGAACACAAATGCATTATAAGTTATTTATACAACATTAAATTCATGTACCTTCTTTATGAAACTTTCTGATACACAACACAACTTATTAGACCTAGGTCGAGTAGCTTGTTTTCAAACTTGAGTAATGCGTATAACTTGATGTAACTGACTGTCTTTGTAGGATTGACATTCCCTCTTTTTAGAAAAGTTGTTTATGTGGAGCATCTTTAGGCGTGTTCTTCAAGAAATCTTGATATAGACACTTCAATGTTTGACCCTTTTATAAGAAACGAAGAAACGAACATTCTCTGCAAATATAAAATAAACATTTATAAGTATTTTACATGTAAGATGAAAGGCTTCATACTTATCATCTATTAGAATAAGTAAGCACATTGTCTATCCAAGCAAAATCTTACCAAACAAAGTAAGCACGCTTGTGTCTGTCAAAGCAAAATCTTATCATACAAATTATATTTATCATTTGTTCAATCAAAAGCTCATAAAATGAAACATATAAGTAAAGCACTTATGTATATTTAGTCAAATGAAGTCTATCCAACCTTGATGCTTATAAAATCCTATTTTATACTTTGTTTTTAAGCACATAAACAAAACCAAAAATAGAGTCTATGTAACATGGATCTAACAAGTACTCAAATAAGTGGTGCTTTATGCACAATGTGTAGGGTAGTTGAAGAATAAGTAAATCATAGTTTTCACTTGCAAAGTAGCAATAACAATATGAAAGTACTCAAATAAGTGGTGCTTTATGCACAATGTGTAGGGTAGTTGAAGAATAAGTAAATCATAGTTTTCACTTGCAAAGTAGCAATAACAATATGAAATTTGTGTAATAAATGATTAGGTATTACCACAGTCATATATAACTATTATATGCAACATCTACATCAATTCATCTTATCAGGTTTGAATGGAAAATGAAACCAAATTTCCATATGTATGTGGATATATTGATTGTGTAGGGTATATGAAATCAAATAAATAAAATTATATTAAGGAAAGACAAGTCAAAGTATGAATTTTTGTAGACTCGAGATTATGAAACCAAGGTTATAAACGTTATGCACTAAGGTCAAGTCCAATTTAGATGGAAGAGGAAGATTGTGAATCATAGTGAATAAGTTTTTGGTCAAATAGGACATAAGAGGAGGCACATGTGCCGTGTTAGGAATGAGACTAAAAGAAAACCACCTCTAGTTAGGTAATTTATAATATTTAGAGGTGAATTTCATCTGACAGAGGAGTTAGAAATGAGTGACTAGAATAGGCCTAGTGATTATGTTTAATTCCAATTTTTAAGCTTAAATACTTGAAGGTCAAAAGAAATTACAAATAGGAAAAGGAAAAGGAAGTAATCTGATATACAACAGGAGGTATTAAATATTTCAGGTATACATAAAACAAGTTTGGTAGGGAAGAAAAAGTAGACAATAAGAAGTTATGTTAGGAAATTAGAGGTGGTGTCTGAATTAGTAGAAGACTCTGTATTTGTGCAAAAAAGATTGTAAAAGGCACAATTGAGATAGGCATACAACTCCTATAGAAAATTTAGGACATAAACAACCATCTTATGGTGCATTAGGGACACTAGTCAGAGCTATAAGCAATAATGCAAAAAAAAAAAATCATTGACGTCACTCATTTTATGTTCGTTAGCCAAAAACCTTATCGTAATTGCTCAACGTCATTGAGTGGGGACTCTGTTGTTGTAGCAAGTCTAACATAACCTTGCTCAGTTGTTGCCATACCTTGCCTGCACATCCTCTTGAGCACGCTCAGCTCAAGTACCTTAATGTCCCTGCTCCACGTTGTGAAAGGAGGACTTTGTTGTCATGATTATGTTGTGACTGTCGCTTGGTTGAGTGCATAATGTCTCCAATTGTTAAACTACCATCTTTTGTTTGAGAATACTTAATAATGGTTTGAAATGATAAAGGTTATGATGCTTGAAATTTTTTGATGTCGTAAAGATAATACTTTCATTTTTTTCTCCTTAAAACAACATAAAAACACTTGTTTTTTAGGTATGTTGTTAAATCGATGTAATAACTTATTTTTTATGTCACTAACATTTACATCAAATCTGAAAGTGATGCAATTTGACTCAAATAATTGACATAGAAAGTTAATTTTGTGCTAATGAAGGATTCACAAAAATGTAAAACACATATGTATGACATGGAAGTCAAAGTTCTGCATAATATGTTCCAAATAGTTGGTGCACATGTGGGAAAAGTAGGGTGAAGACGAATTACTCATATTTGTGACATAATCACCATATATGAACTAATAGAATAGTGATAGACTAAACTTCATTTCAGGCTATCTATTTTATTTTGTAGAGTTTACAAGCTTTAATGTTTTTTGCCTATGTTGGTTAGTTTTGTTCGCTTATTTTTGTTGGGTCTCTTCAAAAGTGTTTTTGAGACTATTAATTATTTGTATTCTTTATAATATAAATACAATATTGTGAGAAATTCAAGTGTGGAATCAAGAATTCCAAATAAATAGAGTTGACTAAGATGAATAATATATAAAAAAATACTCACAAATTTATATTTAAATTTTTTATATTAAAGATGATATTAAATCTTTTGTATATAGTTAATTCATGACTTCATCTTTTCTATAAAAAAAGACTTTTGTATTTTCATTTAAATTTTCTCAATATCAACAGTGTATTTCTATGTGGCAAAAAAATTTTCAACATCCAAATTGTGTCTGGCTGTTGTTCTATATATATATTTTTATATTATTATTATTTTTTTTTTTAACTTTTCAATCGATAAAACTATGATTATTTTTCTTTGCAATTTGACTTTCATACAGTGTTATAGCATTAATTAATTTTAAATATTTTACTTTCATAAAACTTTCAAGATGTTCTAAAGTTTGAAAACAAATTTATAAGGGCAAAGTAAAGAAATTTTAACCATATTTAATAAAAATATAAGGAATAAAAGTATATTCTTTCTAGTAATAAATATTATAAAGTTTTTGGTAACTCCAAAAAAAAAAAAACTTAATGGTTTTGATAGTTAACATTTAATAAATATATGCATCCTGTGTCGTAACAATTATTGTGTTGCTTTTAAATTTTTAGTGTTGGAGTGCTAATTTTGTTGATGTCATGTGTTATGTTAGTAATAAATACCTAACTATGATTATTACATGTCAATACAGTTAATTAAGAAATAATAAATTATTATAAAAAATAAATTAATATTTTTATCAAACATTAGGCATAGAAAAAAAAACTAAAAAAAATCCAAATCACTAATTTTATTATATCAATTTCAAAATTATCAAAAACTTATATAACTCAAAATATATACTAATTTACTATGCAAACAAAATTTATAACGGGATATGACATAAAACTAATAACGAAGATAAAAAGGTTAACTTTAAATAATTTCAACCAAAAGTAAAATTATTAAAATGTTGAACGAGCAAATAAATTAATTTACGAGATATAATTATTATAATTTAAGGATCAATATTAGAAAACCTTTGCTTAATGGCAGTTATGTTATTAGCCTTAAAACCTAAGGGTTAACACTAAACACTTCCCTTCAATACTTACCTATAAAAGCCACACAACTCACAGCATTGTTGCTTCGTGTGTTTCCACAAACTCTCTTTCTCAGTTACCATTTCCACTAACTCACTCACTCTCATGGCTTCCCACTACGAACTTGAAGTGAATCTCGCGTCAGCGCGTGGCTTGAAAAACGTGAACTGGCGCCACGGCGCGAACCGCCCATACGCCGTCGTTTGGGTGGACGCTAAGAACAAGTGCTCCACGACCGTCGACGAGGACGGGGACACCGAAGCCACGTGGAACCAAACCCTGGTTATTCCTCTTCCTCCCGAGCCTCTTGAGGATCTCTCTCTCCACGTCGACGCGGTTCACGCCGGCTCCGAGGAGGACACCGAGCCGCTTATCGGCTCGGCTCGGCTGAAGGTTGTTGAAGTCCTTGAAGACGTTGGAGTCGGAGCGCGCGTGAGCCGCACTCTCGCACTGAAGCGCCCCTCGGGAAGACCCCAAGGGAAGGTGGACGTTAATGTCGTTATAAGAGAAACTGGTGGCTATCGTACACGGGATGCGTACTACGCGCCTCCTTTAGGTGCAAGGGATTATTCCCCTGCGTCGCATGGCTATGGCTACCCGTCTCATCAGGATAATAATAATAATTATAATTCTGCGCCCCAAACGACGTCGTATGCATAGCCTCAAACGTCGTCGTATGGACAAGGGAGTAGTTATAGCTACGGGACCGCTCAAGAAGAGAAAAAGAGTAAGTTTGGAGGGATGGGGACCGGATTGGCTGTGGGCGCGGTCGCTGGGGTTCTAGGTGGAGGCGCGCTCGTAGAGGGTGCTGATTTTCTGGAGGACAAGATTGCTGATGACGTGGCAGAGAACGTTGAGGATGATCTTGGATACGATGAAGATGATTTCTAGAGAATCATAACTTTTCCTCTAACAATATGAGAAAAAAAGAAAAAGAAGAGAAAATATCGTTTACTCTTTTTTTGGCATCTTTTTCAGTTATCGTTGTTTGTTCTTAACTTTTATTTTGGTTACCGTGGTTGAATGCGTGTACACTTTGCATATTTCTCTTTTTGTATTCCCTAGTTGTCGTGTTTGTCACGATTATTATACAAAAGAATAATTGTTTAAAGAATTGTTCTAAAACGAAACAAACATTTTTTTTACTAAGAAATGTGTGATCATGGTACTTATAATGATTTGACGACGATCTTGGTTTTAGTTTTAAGAAATAATTATTTGAAGAATTCTCTTTTTTAACAATATTTGAATAGCTCTTTTATAAAATTAATAAGGCTTTGATCAACATAAAATAAAATTTATATATACTTGTGATTGTTATTGTTGGAGATCTCACGTTCATTAAAGATGAGGACAATTTATTGTATATAGAAGTGGATGTAAACCTCACCTCATCGATCGATTTTATAAGATTGAGTTATGGTTAAAGTTTATCCTATAATATAGTATCAAAACAATTTTGAACCTATTTTTAACGAGCGTAAAGTCCACCTTTATAATAGTGATATATCTGACACTTATAATCATAGTTTAAAGAATATTATTTCTATGAATATGTTTAGTTGGTGTTGGATTTACATAAAAAAAAAAGTTTATATTGTGAAGTTCATTTTTCCCTTAAAAACCAATAGTCGTGCACCGTGACTGCTACAAGAAGCATCCAAGGCAATGTTTGGACGTGATGTTACCATTCATTTCATTGGGAAACCAAGAAAAGGTCTTGGTCATCTTTGGGAATGAGGCAAGCTTCACGAACAGGGAAAGAAACAAAAAAATGGAAGCAAAATATAGAAAGAATTGAAATAAAAGAAAGAAAAATAAAAAAGGAGTTGATTAAATATAGAAAATAAAAAGCAGAAGGAGTTGTTTGATCTCTTTGATAGTCTATAAGTTGAACATAACACACAAATAGTTAAGTTAGGTTTGATTTGTCTTGTTACGTAAGAACGGATAACGTAGACTAGGTTTTAAAATCTTACATTAAATTTTTAACTCAAGAATATAACAGTTAATTATGCAGGTTACAAATTAGGCAGCCTTTTCTCAAATACTTACTTTCTAATTTCTCATTGCACATCTTTATTCTAATCTTCCGTATCACATCCTTATCATTTTATCCTCTTGCACTCTCTATCATCACTAATACAAAAATACTTTAACGACTATTAAAAAGATATATAAAGACGATCTGGAACCATCATTATTGCAAGTGTTAGAATTGTTGTTTAAAGTCACATTAACGACACGTGTAAAAAAAATTGTCGTTATTCTAAAGTCCATCTGGAGCTGTCGTTATAAATATTTTTTTTTAAATGAAACATTTTATTATTATATAAACTATAGTCATGCTATAAAACATCAAATTTCCATAACAATAATACATGTAATATCATAATTTAAATATGAAACTCTACATACAATAAATTAGTACATAACATTCTACAAAAAGTTTTATGTCATTCTAAACCCCAAATTTTCAAATGTTTTTGTATTGAGGAATTACCTGATTCAAATCTCTATCAATTTTAGCTTGCACAATGGTCGACATCCACTGCATAACATAGTAACCGTACTCATAATTTCCAATTTGATTATTACACTACAAGTGAAAATAAATGTTATTGAATGAATGAATCAGACACATTAAAATGAGTGAACAAATATACTTTAAATACCTTTAGGTTTTTCCACATTTGCACTTTCCCTTCCACTCAACATGTTATATCCAAAATAAGTACTGAAATAATAAGATTTCATGTTAGAACACATAACATTATGAGTACTAAATTTGTGAATGTAATATAATCATAATGGTTTGATAAATCTCTAATTTAAACTAGGAAACATCGTGCAAAATTTCAGAATTTTCTAACAAGTGAATGTATGAGAACTAAAACCTTAAAATGCTTGAAAAATACCTAAATAATATTAAAAAAAAATAAAAAATAGTAAATGGTGAATTTTTGGAATTTTGGTCTATCCGACTTCTATGTCAAAAGTTATAGCCATTTGAAGTTTTTTCGTGCTAATTTTTAGTAATTCCATATGTATCACTATTCTCTTCATTGTCAGGACTCCTCCTAAATGAAGTTTCCACAAATCCTAAACTATCAAGTAATCAACACATACATGCAAATATTTAATTAAAAAATTTAAAATACTTCAAACTTAAGTGTGGAGGTTCGACGTCGTGAAGAGCTATAAAGGAGGTCTGAGAGGTGCGGCGTGCGGACATCCTGACAGCGTGTGGGTGGCATGTGGAGGTGCTAGCGGTGTGTGGAAGGGTTGGCGACGGAGGCAGCTGCTTGCGCGCACAGAGGAGAGATGTGCATATGAGCGTCGTTCACTATGGTGGAGAGGGAGAGAGGCCCGGGAAAAGAGCTTGGGGCACGGAGGGGGTAGGGCGGAGGGGTAGGTCGGAGGCGGGGAGAGTTGCGTTGAGTGTAGTGGAGAGGGAGAGAGGCACGAATGAGAAGACGAATGAATGAGAGTGCAGATTGAGCTTTAGAGTTAATTTTTGCTCTTTTAACACGGTTTCCCACTTAACCGTCGTACCTTACCCACAACTTCTCATTAACGACGGTGAAAAGACAAACCGTCGTTATTTAGCAACATTTATTCACCAAAATGTCATCGTGCTTTTTTTTTTCTGACGGATTTCTATCAAATATCGTTATTCATGGTCATTTTTAAGATTTTTGGTACTAGTGCATCTCTACCACTAACTGAAAAGTGTATTCATTGCCAATAACTTAATGACAATTTGTTTTTCTAAATTAGAGATAGATAATTTTATATTAAAGGAAAGATTAATAAATTTGTAATCTTTGTTGATGTTGGTACCTTTACACCAAAATTTTGAGATTCCAAAAGTCATGAACAAGAAAATCTTATTTAACATTTACTAGATGGAGGGAATTTAAGATTTTTTAGACACGTTTGTCTTATTTTTATTACAAAATAAAAGAATAGTTACTAAAGAACGCCTTTTGAATTATGGACCCTCACCTAATGTCTTGGGGGAATACATATTTTTAGTAAAAAAAAATTACAACAAAGTCTCATGTAAGCTAGAGAAGCAGCAACAATGAAGGATGTTTTCACCCTTTATTTTCAACTCCACGATATAAGATGTGAAAGGCTTCTTGTACAAAGTGTAAATGACTTTTGAATCTGTACGATACATTACTAATAAGATTTTAAGTATTACAATATACTTAATGTAACATCTGTAAGATTTATAATGCAATACTACTTTTCAGACACAAGTATTAGAATTACATTATTTATAAATATTTTCGTTTAAGACATAAATGGAAAAGTAATAATAATAATAATAATATATATTAATTTTCAAATAATAATAATAAATATTAATTTTTAAATAATAATAATAAGTATTAATTTTAAAGGAAAAATAATAATAATTATTATTAATTTTAAAAGAATAATAATAATAATAAATATTAATTTTAAAAGAATAATATACAATATTAGTTTTAAAGAAATAATAATAATAGTAATAATAATAAGTACCAATTTAATAAATAAATAAAATAAAATAAATTTAATAAAAGAAAGATAAGATGAAAGAGATAAGCTTTCTGATGGATAGATAAAATTGCATTCAATGCAGTAAAAGAAAAAAAAAAATATTGTGGGGGTATAAATACGGAGGGCCGGAGAAAGAAATGGAGAAGAGGGAAGAGAAAAATAGAGAGAGAGGAGAGACAAGAGAAAAAAAAATTCCTTAATCACAATTCAACACTTCAACCAGCAATAATAAAGTAGGAAAATTACTCATTTATTATTTATATATTTATTTTATATATAAATTTGATCTCTTAAGTTGTATTTAGATTGTGGAATTTTAGGTTGTGTTTGAATGAGAAAGTACATACTTGAGAATTTAAGATAGTGCATGTGCGAAAATTTGAAAAGAAAGTGAGTGTGTTTGGAAGTAAGTGTGTTTAGATTTGGGTATGTTAGAGTAAATTTGTAATAATAATTTATTAAAGTACGTGAATGATGTGATGTCTGTGATGAATTTTTTTAATTTTTATAAAAAGTATAAATGTCAGTTTATAAATTTACCCTTGTATTTTAAAATAGTTAAATAACGAAATATGAGGTATTTTTGTGTAAATTTGAGTTAACTAAAATATTGTAAATTATTTTTGATATTGTTGAATAAATTACTCCGTTATCATTGAATAATTATCTTTTAAAGAATGTGAGTTACTTAATATTGTCAAAACATGAAAAGAATAGTAAAAGTAATATTATGTAATCATATAAAAATTTATCATTATATTTATTTATAAATATTGAAAGTTTTTTCTATTCATTGAATTAGATTGCGTGTAGATACATAACCATGTAGATATTTTAGAGGACATTTTATAATAAAAATGTTATATATAGAGTAAATTGTACAACAAATTTATTTATAAAAAGAGAAAATATATAGAACAAAGTATGAAATATCATACATTATGATAGAAAAATAATAAAAAAAAGATATTATTATATATATTTATTGCATGAATGACACATCTATTTTATAATAATCATTCCTTTTTAGGCATTGTTGTCATCCCAACCTAATATATTATTATATTAGTTAATAATAATTAATAAAACTTTTTTTAACCTTCCAATTAGTTAGAATTTTTCCTTCTGAAACCTCAGATCGCCACCACTTCCTCTCATCCTACAACTCAAAATCACCAAGATCTAAATTTTGTCCCTAAAACTTGTTCCATGTAAAGCAAAAAATAAGGGTAAAACGAGAAAACACCACCATCCTACGTGGCTTTCCCCTCCCATCTTTGCATATGAGAGAGGGGAAAAAAATAATTGTTCACGCAGATCCACTATTCTCCGCACATCCCTTGATCCAAACCATGAATATCCCCTCACATCCTTCCTCATCAACCGTGGAGCCCTTGAAGCAAACAAAGCCTTAATGTGATGCCCATAATCTCGTTCAATTTATTTATCTTATTTGTTTTATTTATTTTACATATTTTATTTATCTCTAGTGATGCACTTATCCATTTTATTTATATTGTTTATCTTTAGTTACAAAATTGTTTATTTTATTTACATTATTTATTTCCAGTTATTTTCAGTCACGCACTGGTCTATTTTATTTAATAATATTTGTATTAATTATGATGTCTCACTAATATGTATTTTTTTGTGTCAAATCCAATTGAAGCCTGAAGCTGTGTGATGTTTTAGGTTTAGGTTTTGGTTTGGGGTTTAAAATCTTTGTAAGATCAATTTTGATTCTCATACAAAGCTCATTTCAATTAGTCTTAAAGATTAAAGTGTTTTTCCATGCAAAGGGAAAAACAACTGATTAAAGTTTCGAATAATCGGTTGTTTGTAACTTAGCTGGCAAAGAAGGTTTTGAAATTGTTTTATAACTGACAAGAGCATTCAACCGGTTAAATCGTGGTTATAACCGATTAAATGTATGTCCTTGTAACAGCTTTTTTGAAAATCTGTTTCAACTGGTTTGGTTGTTTAGATTTGCTTTAACGTTAGCAGTTCAAGTATTATAAATACGTTTTTGATTCAAACGTTTATAAGTTTGATGAAACAATAAAACTTTTGATACTCTGAGTTGAGATTGATTTGAGAGATTACAAAACTGTTTGTGAAAAGGTTTCTACCAAGTCTTTAGCAAGATTGCTTAGTGCTTTGTTGTGGTTAAAAGAACTGATCTATAGGGTGTTGGTGTATTGTGTTTTACCAGGTGTTTTTCTAATCCTGTTCAAGTTCTTGTAATTGTTCATATAATATTCTGTATAACTGTGTAAAATCCTGTAAAGTCAGTGGGATTCTGGCTTGAGGTGGTTGTTGTGTGCAAAGAGGGTGAGTAGGCTTTGTGGGATTCAAAGTCACCTCTTTGTGTGTGATGTTTGTGTAATCTGTGATTGATTGCTTAGTGGATACTCAGTGGTTTGACTGAGAACTGGATGTAGCTTTGTGATTGAGTGAACCAGTATAATCTCTGTGTGTGATTCTCTCTATCTCATCTCTCATTAAACTGTCTGTATTTTTCGCTGTCATAAACAACCGGTTAAATCGCAATTTTAACCGATTGTTTTTCTGATTCCAGTTTTTGTTTGACTAATGAATTGCTTTTCTGAGTTGTTTGTTAGAGCTTCATTCTAAGAAAAGCATTTATGAAAATAGTTTGAAAACAATTCACCCCCCTCTTGTTGTAGTCATCAAACCTAACAGTAAGTTCCTTTTTGCTATAAAGATCCTTTATTCTTTGTTTTTCCTTAGGATTTATCATCAATCTAGGTGGGGTTAGTTGAGAAGAGTAATTCTTTCAACTTATTCTACTATATACTAAATTTTTGTTATGTTTGGATAACTTGCATTTGGTCCTTATATCTTGAAGCTTATCCAGACTAAGGGGATAAAATTCTAGAGGTTGCTTGTAAAGCAATCAATTAAGATAAAGGAAGCTAACTTTAATTTTTAATAGCATCCTAGGCTAGAAGATCTGATGTGGAGGGGACAGGTCCCAATATTCAGTTTATCCTGCAAGGATGTTGTTTGTTTATATATTATTTAAACTTGTAGAAATATTAGATTTTGATAGTTTGGAAGTTAAATATTGTTTTTGATGTTGGAAAGATTCTTGAATGTTATGTGATTGAATGATATGTATTATATATGAATGATGAAAATTGTAGGAAATTGATGTCATACATTTGGGATAATGTATGGACTAATGATTTTTTGTGTATTAAGTATTGATGCCTATGTGGTACATCCAGTCCTCAGCTAACCACTAAGAATTTATTATGCAATCAACACTAGATTACAAAACACACTAAGAATGTTGATCTTGAACCCCTCAAGAACACACAACACTCCTTTGCAACACCACAATTTCCACAAACCTTTCAGAAACTGCTTTACACAGATTACACATATTTATAGTATTCAAAAGAAGGAAATATAATGCACCTAGGCTTTACAAAGCAATAATACAAATTGATAGAAAATGAGTTCCTATTTCACACACAAACAATGATTTAAAGACTCTTGATTATCTTCAAAACGTTTTTAATAATCTTTCTTTCTTAGACATTTGAAAAGATCACATGACATTCTTTACAAAAGACTAAAAGAAGTGGTTAAAATTGTTAAATCATTAATCAAAATCAGTTAAAAACATTTAAAAATAGTTTGGAATTCATAACAAAATTTTGTTAAAAAACAACTGATTGATTTATTTTTCTCTTAAGAATTACACATAAAACAACCAGTTGTTTTATCAAAATAACTGACTATTTTTGCCTTACATAAAATACAAAAGAAAGCAAAGCTTTTTCAAAACCATTGAAAAACATTAAGTGTCAATCAACCAGTTGTTTCGACAAATCAATTGGATAAAAAAACTTGTTGTAGTCTAAACAACAACTTTTTCAATTGATTGAAAGCTCGAAACAACTGACTAAAATGTCACGACTTTTTAGAAAAGACTTCTTGATGTGCTTCCACTAGCACAATTAGAATGATTCTTGACATTATTAGGAATCATCTTGAGTTGGTTATGAGATAGGCACTTTATCATAGAATTGGATCAAGGTTCTATGAACAAGAACTCACCAAAACTAG
>Ga0123342_1005135_pt1 | contig 19298 bp, 9 predicted proteins | sample Turbeawhitnodule_FD_89960 | JGI IMG/M metagenome (GOLD analysis project Ga0123342, IMG submission 89960) | Root nodule microbial communities of legume samples collected from Mexico - Turtle bean Mexico white nodule | ecosystem: Host-associated > Plants > Roots > Nodule | place: Mexico: Nepantla... | reverse complement strand
TCTGTTCTTTCAGTTGAGCCATTTCTTCTGCTTGTTGGCGCCGTTCTTCCTCATAGCGTATCTGGTCTGCAGTCCCTTTCTTCAGTAGTTCCTGCATTTGGGCTTGGAGAATTTGTAACACCGCCATTTGAGTCTCCGTAGAGTTGTTGTTATCTGTTGTAGACACCATCGTTGCTGAAATCCTTGTGGGGGGCCAGAGATTATTCAGGCCCCACGGTGGGCGCCAATTGTACCTGTGTGGATGTCAGGGCCAGAGTGATGTTGTTCCACGTCAGTACCTAATTGTTGTTGTCCAGCAGCTACTTAATTCTTCCAGTCCTTTCTCCTCCGTGCATATGCACGTTCGGTCGGCGGGGGTACCTGCGATTGCACTCCGACGCTCAAGTCAGTGCTCCTCTTTTCTCAGTGTTTCAGATAGATTCAAAAACGTACCTTTTCCCCCTCTCAGAAATCTTTCTTATAGGTTGACTTGGGCTTTGGTTCGTGTGGGCCAAGTAGGTAGTTGCTGAAGTCGTGCTTAGTGGTGTTTGGGTCATGAGTAGTGGCTTCCTGATATTAAAGGAGTGTTCCTGAAAATGTCTTTGACCCATTCAACTACAGTTGTAACTGCCATTCTGCCACGTATTTATTTTATTCATTTTATTTAACATGCATGTTCGGTCGTACGGAGCTGACCGGTACAAATGATAATAATTTTATTTAGATTCAATGGCGAACTATACATTCTTTTAAGATGTTGTATCTAATTTATTCAAGCAAATAAGAGTGGTAAATTCATTTTAACTTTATTCTCATTCTAAATTTCACTACCTAAATCGTTATCATTTTTGTGATTCTATTTTTCATTTATTTGTACTTTTCACAACAAGTATTCATCGTCGAGCATGTAAATTTTTATAAAATAAATTTGAAAAGGGATTTAGGTGAAGAAATTGGGATGGGTGATTATCTTTTTAGATTAACCTCACCAAGTCAAAAATTCAAACCTAACTAATTACATTGACTTTTATTTTTAGCATAGTATAATCAAACCCGAATTTAACCAATCAAATTCAATGGTAATTGGTTTAGGTATCAGATTTATGAATCCAATAAACTAAAATATAATTATGTAAATATTTTTATACTTTTTGTTATTATTCAGTTGAGGTAAGTTCACCGTAATATAATAATGAAGAACTGTGTGAATTTCGGGATAAAATTAAGTTTTTCCTCTTAAATTATTTGGATGTGTAAATTGGTTTCACTGTTTGGTGAAATTGACCTTTGGGTTTCTTAATGTTATATAAAAAATATACTTTTGACAACTATGAAACTAAATTGTATACAACTCTTTAGTGATAGATTTAAATATATATATATATATAATAAAAATAGATTTAAAAATAAATATATATAATAAAAATAAATTTAAAAATAAATTTAAAATTAAATAATATTAAAATTATAGGATTAAAAATTGTAATATAGTTGTATATAAAATACGGATTGTTAATCTCATTAACCTTAAGGATGACTAGAAGAATAGAGATTCAGTGGTTTAGAAAAGCTCAATACCCCTTTCCGCCTCCTACTTCTCCGAAGCAAGAATTATGACTTTGTCTTATGACCATTGATGACTCTTCAACAGTAACGAGAAGGATTTTTTAATCACTTTAGTATATGCAATTCTTTCACTTCTCAATTAATGGGGGCTAGTAATGTACATGGTTACAAAAATGTCATCGCTGAAAAGGAGTAAAACATAGATGTTTCTTCCCGACTAAATCTTAAAAAGCATATACATTGATGATTTTAATAGGTTAAGTTTTGAAAATCTTAGTCTTAGACTGTTCGAAAAGTCACTTTACATTTCATCATCATTTGGTACTGTCATAAAGTCACAGACTAATGTATTTAGAGGACTTTAAAGGCTAAAAATGTCCAATTGCCATAATTTGGAAAAGTAATTCAGAAATTCAGTTCTTGGAAGAAAACTGGTACGCTCCTTGTAGGGCAACTTCGAGTTTATTCAAGAGCAATGATAAAAGGTTAAACAGCGTGCCTTCCATAACAGCAAGCAAATTTCGCATGCACAAAATCATCTCCAAATTCAAATTTTGAACTTGTAAGGAGCATCATTGCTAAAGCTCATCCTTTCATACTTGATATTTCTAGTATTTAATTCATAAAAAAATAAAAAATAAAAATCCGACTTTATATGAACACCACAAAATAAAATCCACTTCCACAGCAAAAGCAAATTAAGTTATTCTCCCAGTAAAATAATTTCCCTTACACAAATAAAGTGGTATTAACAAGACCAACTCATTACATGATTTTCGAATTTATCTTGAACTCTCACAAGCATAAGCTCATATGAATGTTTTAGTAACGAATTAATACTCCCATTTTTTCAGCTCCATGCCGTCTGGAGGACTGCCTTCCACCTTCTTTGATCCCACTTCTTTCCAATCAGTTGATAGCACTGTTCCATTTGACTCCAACTACAAAAAGAAAGCAGTTCAAACAAAGGGAGAAAATGATAATGATTTATTTAAATAAAACTAAGCGCAATCGGTGGAAATAAAACACATGAATTTCAAAAGCATGCACAGAATGGATATCTTACGAAAGACTTGCTCATTGCTCTCCTCATGTCCTCATCTGCATTTTGGTAAATGTCACGGAACAATTTATTCAAAGCAGCATCACCATCAAGCTTTTCTTCTTTTTCCTGAAAGGAAGTCCACAATTTTGTCAATATTGTTTGAACAGTCTCATATGTTACACAAGATGAGGTACAGATTATGTTTGATCTCGATGTACACTCTTCTAATTTTTCATTATTAAAATATTAAGCAGGCTTTTTAATTCAGGTCTTCCAGCCAAACAAAAAATCTGAATATGGTCCCTGTACAATTTAAAATCTAAAGTATTCACATTATTGAAAACTCTACCCTCATCCACCAGCATGTCAATGGTTTGGATTCTCATGCTGGTAAGGAATTGAAACACGCGATTTCAATGTCTTCAAGGTAATCCACATCAGTAAAACTACACAACAACTAAGATGGTGCCACATTTAGTCAATTTTGCCAACAGAACTGGTGATTGCCGAACAATCACACAAAGAAAGCTAATTGCTTTATCTGGAGCCATGGGCACTGGTAAAAGTTGAAACAACCAGACAAAATGGAGCTGCTAAAAATTAAGCCCAAGGTATCTCCAAGGAAAAAGGGATAGCTTCCAAACCTCTTTTTTCACTTCAGCTTCCAACTTATCCCAATCTTTTGCCCTTGGTTTTGATGATGGGTACGAAGGCCTTTCAGATTGAACTGCATGGATAAACAGTGAGAGTAAGCTCGCCATCAGGAAAGTAATAGCATCATGTTACATTCTCAATTATTCAATTAACAATTACAAGGTCACAAAGGATAAAATAAATAAAGTCATCTCACCGATAGGCATGTTTATTTTAGGGGGTAGTGCATCCTTGCTATATTCCAGAGATGTCCAATTAATAGCTTCAGCTTTTGCAAGACGAATTTCAATTTTGGTTGACAATACCACAAATCTGCAGCTGTTGGGTATTATCTGTTTTGCTCAAGCAAAAGGAAAAGGTCAAAAATCAACAATGAATTTGAACATTTATTTGCTATTTGCCCAAGCAGTATATAGCTTATTTTAAAATTAGAAAAAAAAAATCAAGTAGCTTTCCCCTGTTAAACAAACACCAATATTAAACTAGCACCAGCCCACATCCCCAAGACTTCATCCAGAATTTTAAAGTAATATGCAAATATGCATAAAATAATTCAACAAAAGAAAGAAATTGAATGCCTTGCTAGAATAAAAAAGATACATATATGGAATAAAATCAAGTTACATAATTGAATGTTTGAGTTATCTATGGCAGATGACCAAAATTTCACCAAATAAGCATGCCATTGAGGCATACGGCACCACCATAATGGGTCTCTGTACACAAATTGCCTATGGTGGAAGCCAGAGGGGTAAAAAAAAGCCACAATATTGCGGTATGGTGACTGCTATAATGATTATTTAGCAATATTGTGTTTGGAGTGTTCATAGTTCAAAATAAAAGAACTCATAATTACATAAGCAAACAAATTCATGTGCCAAGCCAAGTTTCTTTAGAATAATATTAATTTAAGAGATTAACAAATTTAAAAAGGTTAAGGACTTTTACACCCTCTCATTCCAAATGAATCCACTTAAGTTTTGTAATTGAAGTATTCCAAAACAAATCTAGAAAAAGCAAAACGAATATTATCAGAGACCCCTCAGAACCCACCAAATAAACAAAAAATGTTTTGCTAATGCGGTCAGTTATCCAGAGTCTATTTAATGGTGAAATAAGCACAAACCCACAAGAAGACAGAAAACCATCGAGGACAGAAAAGTAAGCTATTAATATAAAGCAGTTACCTTCCCAAACAATCGAGGTTGGAAATGATAGGCATCTTGGCCAGGAACATCAATAGTTACACTAAGCTGTAATGTTCAAGTACTTCCAAGTTATCTGGAGAGTTATATATGTAAAACATGAAGAAATAAAGCAACGGTACAGGGGAAATACAAAGCACCCATTATATAAACCTACAATCTGTTCACCGAAGTCAACAACCAAATCTTTTGTAGATATTCCTTTTGCAAATATTGTCACAACCACTTCTTCTGGCTTTTGGTAGTATTCATGTCTGGTTAAGCATTATCAACAGGTTACCAGTTAGTCGAGAAAGAAATTTCAGCATACAAAGAAATATCCATAGATACAAGAGATACATGATGCCAAAAAAAATTATTGGAAGTTTATAACATAGTAGCATGACATTAACATTCCCCATACTCCTAGACCATAGTGCATGCTTGATAAGTACTTTTCTAGAGGAAATAGTCATTAAAGAAACACTACCCCAGGAGACTTTTGATTAAATCTATTTTAACGATATACATAATAAGCTTAATTAAAATATGAACCTAGTAATATGATTAAAAACCCATATAAAATGTTCTTGTCTCCTATATCTAGTAGAATTAACAACGGATTTTGTGGGAGTAGTGACTCGCGATGGTGGTTATATTCTTTCTACAAAACTTGATAATGTGAAAAATAACAGCATGAATGAAAGAAAAATAAAACAGTGAGAACCTGTATTTTGGTGTTGGTGCGTTTATTGTGACTTCATTGATTTGGGATACCAAACTGTCTCCTTCAGCTTCTTTAGTCACCCCGTCATTTGTATTGCTCAAGTGGGAACCATCCGACGATTCGGTGCTAATAAGACCATTTGATTCCTCTGATAAATAAAGACATAATACAAGAAATCATGAGAAGCATAACTTTTTGAATTACAAAAAATAGCTATATTAGTACCACTCACTCATAATACCATACAAATGTGCAATTTCGCACTCCACTATCTACTATCTATAAATCTAACAAAAAAGAATCACACTCATTGGCTACGATAAAAAGGCTAATTCCACTACAGTTAAACTGATTACACCCAATGTCAATAACCAGTCACTGTATACACACACAGTTCAAATCTAAAATAAGAGTACGAGTAATGCGTGGTCACCTGAAATATAGCGATCACATTCTTGAATCAACTTGGAGAATCTTGAATCGTCTTGCGCAAAAGCGGCACCGTTTTGAAGCGCTACCTTGGCAGTGTGATATTCTTCCAGTTTCATACAAGCGGTCCTGTAAAAGTAAATAGCAACAGCAAATCAGAGGCACAGAAACATAGACACGCTGATTCAATGCGAAAATTACGAGAACGTTTGAATTTGTAACTAAATTATTGAAAGAGAAAAGAAGCAAACCCTTTACGAAGATAGGCCTTGGACAAGGAAGGGTTCAACTGGATGGCTTTGTTGGCATCGGAAACTGCTTCTGGCGGTGGAAACAAACAAGATTGAGTGAGTGAGAGAGAGAGTGAAATTGATTAAGGGAATTGAAAGAGGGAAAGTGAGGGAGGGAACCAGTGAAAGCGTTGAGCTTAATATAGGCTTGTGCTCTGTCGGCGAAGAGATGAGCGTCGTTTGGATCTAGTTGTACGGCTTCGGAGTAGAAATCGACGGCGAGAGAGAAGTCGTCGTCGAAGAATGCTTCCTTCGCCTTCTTCTCAAGCTCCTTCGCCATTCCGATTTCGAGTGAGCGTTGCGTTGCGGTTGACGTGCGTTCCACAGTCTTATTTCTGAGCAGGCAGTGTTCTAGACCCTTCTCTTCATTCCTTTCTTTACTTCTTCCTCCCTCTATCGCATTTACTTTACTTCCACCCAAATCAAAAACAACTTTTGCAATTCCTTTTTTTACCAATTAAAAAGGATAATTTTAGTTATATAAAAAATAATTTATTAGTAATATGTTGTTGAATATGTGCTTTTGAAATTTATTTACAATTGAATAGAAATATAAAATATGTATATTAAATAACGAATCTATTTATGTATTACTAAAATATTAGGCAGTCCACTTTTTATTAACATTAATTTCACAACCAAACATAAAAATTATATCCTATTAATTAAGTTCGACCATAATTTAATTAAATTGAATCAAATCATTATTTTAAGTTTGTATTGTTTTTATAGCTTTTGTTAGTATAGTTATTAAATATTTTATAGTAAAAGTTGGTTCAAAATAAAAAATATGCTGTGAATTTTTATTATTATCAAATTCATAATTTTCACTTTATTTCATGTTAAAAATAAATTACATAATTAAGAAATATAATACAAATTTTTTATAGTATTTTGATAAATATGAATATACAGTGAAATAGTAAACCATTATTTAAGAGACACTGTATGTGCTTATTAGATATAATTAACTCTAAATATATGGTATTATATTTACATATAATGAATAGTTTAGTTTATTTTTTATTTTCAGTGCAAATTTAAAACAAACAGAGAAAAAATATTTTAAAAAAATCAATAATTTCCTTCCTTCATATGATAAGTATTAAATATATTTTATCAAAAAGTATTTCATTTATTTAAGACGTATTTTCTTTGTAAAGAAATGAAGATTTAAAGAAAGAGTAGTAGGAAAAATATATCATTATTTATTTATTATTCATCCAGTCTTGTCTAAAATTTAAATACGATTTAATCTAATTTAATAAAACGAGAATTAATCTTTGAATTTAGGTTTATTTTATTTTTTTAGAGTAAAATTGAATAAAATTTAATGCTTCTCCTTTTTGAACCTACCCTTTGCTTGTGAACCTACCCTTTGGCCTCGTCACCTTCACATGTCACTAACTTTGCCACTTTTTGTTGTTCTTGTTCTGCCTTTTGCTGTTCAGTGTTTTGTTGAGCTGCAGTTTGCTGTTCCACTTGTGGGCTGGAAGGCTACTATTTTGGCCTTGATTTGGGCCTTAATTTGGGCTGCATGTTACAGTAGGCCAACACATTTAGGCACAAAAACTAGTGGGCAGTTTCTTCCTGCACCCCTACATTTTTCTTCCTGCACCCATAAATTTTTCTTCCTGCAACCCCACAATGTTATGCAAAGACCAAAATGTTCCTATTATTTTTTAAAAATCCAAAAATGTATTTGAACTATTTTTTTTTGCATTATGGATTATGGAATCCGGAAAAATTTCGGATTGACACTTCTAGTAAAATTTCGGATCCACCAATCTGTAATTCAAAATATGCATTTCACATTCAAAAATCCATCATTCAAAAAAAATATTTCCAGATCCATTAATCCGTAACAGAAACATGCATTCCAGATTCAGAATTTCATAATTAAAAAAAAAATATTCTGGATCCATCAATCCGTAACAGAATTAGGCTTTTGAATTCAACAACGTGAAAATCAATAATTTATGTAAAATTTTCTTCCGGAATATCCCCTCATCCGAAAAAAAAAAATGATTCAGTTTTGGATTGATGAATCCGTAGCACAATCCCAGAACCCGATTAGCGGTAACCACAGTGTTTTTTTTCAAATAAAAGATTAAGTTCAGGATTTTGAAAATTGTGGGGGTGTATGAAGAAAAAAACAGGGTGCAAGAAGAAGAAGTCAAACTAGTGATGCTCCACCACGAATTATTTATCATTATTTATGTAAGTAATTTTTGACATTTGTTATAAATAATATCTTTTTCACGATAACATATGTTTTAGTAATATTGTTTTAAAATTTTAAAAACTGCATTCAATTAACATAAGTAATTTCACTAGTTAATTAAATTAAGAAAACACTTAATTATTTTTACAAAAAACTAATTTAAATATATTTTATTATATTAATATTTAAATTATCCAAAATAAATATAATTTTCATATAAATAAATAATTACATTATCTTAATTTACAAAAATTAAAAACATAAAAAAAATAAAGAATAACAAAACAAAAAAATCCATGTTGACTAGCACTACTTTAAAAAAATTAAAAAATTGAAAAACGTACTACCAAACATAATTTCATAAAAAAAATATTAAATGTACTACCAATCACGACTTTAACATAATTGAAAAAAATTTATACAATTAAAAAAAAACGTGCTTAGTATTACAACTTCAATAAAAAAATTTGCAATATAAAAAAATTGTGATTATTTTGAAATTTATTTTTACAACCACAACTTATCCGTCTGTGATTTTTATTTTAAATTTTAAATTTATCCATTTGTTTAATATCCAATCAAAATTACATTAAAAAGACACCAATTGACTATATGGTTGTGTATGTAACCCATAAGATTGTGAATGACAAATAGTTCGGGTAACTGTATGTATCCCTCAACCAAGATTTATTGTCATCAATGACCATCATGAGTTAAACGGCCTATAAAATTGGAAATGACAAAGAGTTCGGGTGACTGTATGCATCCCTTAACCAACATTAAATGTCATCAATGACCATCATGAGTACAACGACATAATCAATGAGCCTTAAATGACGAACGACTATGTATGGAATAATGAATAGCTAGCAGTTATGTGACTAATCCAAAATACTTATAACAATTTACTCAAATGATACCACCTCATTAATCTATAAATATTTACTCTTTAAGAAGTAGAATTTATAAGAACTTACTATATTTGTGAGTCTTAATGATGAACGATTATGTATGGAATAATGAATGGTCAGCAGTTATTTGACTAATCCAAAATACTCATAACGGTCTACTCAAATGATACCACCTCGTTAATCTATAAATATTTAATCTTCAAGAAGTAGAATTTATAAAAAGTTACCATATTTGTGTTTTTATTGACTTAAATATCAAAAAGTCTCGTACATCAACTAAAAACTTATTAACTTATTTCATGAAGAAGACCGAGTACTTGTGGAGTTGCAATCCCAAACTCAATTTTGGTAGGGACACATTGGTTAAAAAATTGCACCTAAATTTCTCCAAGGATGGCATGTTATCCACGTCATTTAATGAACATGAATCGTTGGGGGAACATGATGCATATGGATGGAATAGTAATCGCCAAACACACTCATGCTTCAATCAAGAAAGCTAAACCTCTGGGTCCCACCGGATTAGAGTTTCATTGCAGTTGCCCTTTTCTTGTGTTTGCCCTTAATTTCATAACAGTACACGTAACCATACCCTAATATACATTCCATGGATCACTTTTTCCTGAAAAATTAGGTCATCCTCATTGAAACATGAAATTCAAGTGCTATGAAATTTAGAATGTGAAAGCACTTTCACATTTGCTGTTTTCTTAATGATTATCGTTTAGAGCTTACATCCTCTCCAATGAATTGAACGATTCAACAGGAGAAAGAAAAAAAGTATTTCATTTTGTCCTTATTTAATAAATAAATATTTATTCTAGTACTGTGTATGTGTATGTCTATGATCATATATGTCCTTGCTAGTATTTAAAAAGTTTATTTCTGTCTCCCGGTAAAATACATGCGATCTCATTAAAGAAAATCGATTATTAAATAATATAAAAGATTTGCTAAAATGAACCAAACATCTAACAGTGTCTGTATGAAATGGAGCAATAAGAAAGGGAAACGTCAATATATCCACGCATGCTGCCTAACATTTTTCTTATCTAATGTACTATTTAGACACCAAAATCAATTGCGCCACTTTCTGTAAGGAAATTGATGATCTTAGGTAAGCCCTGAAGAAGAGATTCTGGTAATCACGTAGGTGTGGCTTGGGAAGAAGGCATCACAATCACGCAAAACAAAGCGTTCAGAGGGAATGGGGCATGGATTGTCCATCAAAACTTATATTCAAGCACTCCGTTTATTTTTATCCGAAACTAAGAATAAATAAATGTGATCCATTAGAGAAATATTTCAACCCTTACCATGTTCAATTGCTACTAAAACTAACTCCCTGTTAAACACTTGACATTGTCCCAACATCCTAAGAACCTATTTTAATCGAAATTATACATACTTTTGATTTTAAGCACCAATTTGAGAAAAAAAACCATTGAAGACAACTTAAAAGACATCGAAAACCAAATATTGAATTGTGTTAAAGAAAAAATTTCAGAATCATCCATAACCGCCTTAAATAAATAATTATTCCAATTCCTAAGTACCCTACCTCCGTGACTCGTTCCGTCTGGCTTTGATTAATTAATTTTCATAGTCATTACTGCACGTCACTCTATCTCCCATTCCACCTCCACTTCATGAAGTTATCTAGCAGTTAGGTAATGCCGCATGCATTTCCCTCTATATATACGCACTAGCTTCCGAGTTTAGCTGAATCACGAGATCGATTAGCTCATACTCATATATCATGGGGTACCATTCGGTGTTCATTGCTGTGTTCTTATGGAGTTCAATGGTTTGTCACAATGGATTAGCCATGATGGATGATGGGAAGTTGACGAGCTCCTCAGGCCCACCTAATTATGACTATGCAGATGCTCTTGCCAAAGCTATTTTGTTTTTTGAAGGACAACGCTCAGGGAAGTTGCCCTCAAGCCAAAGAGTGAAGTGGAGGGAAGACTCCGCTCTCTCTGATGGCAAACTTCAAAACGTGTGACTTACTAACCCTACATTGCAATAAACTAGTAATATATACACTATATATGTATAGAACTTCAAAACGTATGACTAACTAACCCTATATGTATGTATACAACTTAGAATTTGTTTTTCTCGCTTTTCTTATTCAATGTATTAATCATTTGATCTGAATGTTTTCCATTAATTGAGTTTTTGTAATGTTTCTTCCTTATGGTTAGGTTGTTTGATATTTTAGTATAGTGAAGTTTAAGAGGTTCAGTACTATCTATGAAATTATTTATATTTATTATTTTTTAGTTGCTGATAAAAAAAAAATACTTAGAGTCAGTGTTATGATTATATATAAGTGTTTTATACATCTTGATTAATCATATATATATATATATTATCTTTTTGGCAGGTGAATTTGATCGGAGGATACTACGATGCTGGTGATAACGTGAAGTTTGGATGGCCAATGGCCTTTTCTACTAGCTTATTGAGTTGGGCTGCTGTAGAGTACGAGAGTGAGATATCTTCCGTGAACCAGCTTGGTTATCTCCAAAGTGCTATCCGTTGGGGTGCAGACTTCATGTTGAGAGCACATACTTCCCCAACCACCCTCTATACACAGGCCTGTTTCTATATATAATAGCAAGAATATTGTTATCATAATCACTTGCATGCAATACAAAGTAAATTAAACCTTTTTCTAAAATAAAACTTTTACACCTAGGCTATTTTTTATCTCAAAACCTAATCACATAAATAAGTAGTTGAGAAGAAAAAAGTTGCAGCAATAAATTTAAATATAATTCAACTTCATAAAATATTTATAAATTAAAATTTGTGGTTATTTATATATTATGAAATGTTTTAATAAACTCGTATGATATCTAAATGGTACATATATATGTTGCGGTGGTTATAGGTTGGAGATGGAAACGCTGATCACAATTGTTGGGAGCGCCCTGAAGACATGGATACACCAAGGACAGTCTATAAGATAGATGCTAATTCTCCAGGAACTGAAGTCGCAGCTGAGTATGCTGCTGCTCTTTCTGCCGCTTCAATTGTATTCAAGAAAATAGATGCCAAGTATTCCTCCACGTTATTAAGCCATTCAAAATCAGTAAGCAATGCATCATGATATGCATGATTTATTTTAATGTATGAATTATGATCAGAAATATATGAGATCTACTATATTCATTATTACTACAATTGAAGTTTTTTAGACACAATTTATTAACATGCATATATTGATGATGTTTTTGCGTGCAGCTGTTTGATTTTGCAGACAAGAACAGAGGTTCTTACTCCGGTTCTTGCCCATTCTACTGCTCGTACTCAGGTTACCAGGTATAAGATGCTACTATACTCTAAACGGTTAAACACTGCAACAGAATAGTTCATTAATTGACACATTACCAGAATAATTTTGAGTGGTAATGATACAATCCACATTTTTTATAAAAAACACATTACGAATCTCAATATTATTATTTTAATATTTTTTCATATCATTTAATTTTAAATTTATCTTTTATTATATATATTTATTTTTAAATCTATCTATATATATTCTAAAAGTCATCAAACTATCATTTTCTTTTTCGATTAACTAACTTAAATTCTCTTAGCCTTTCCTTATTGTAGGAAGGGTTAGAGGTGTTTGTTTGTTTTTGTAAGATTTTTTTATGGGGTCGTTTGTTTGTTTCGTAGTATTATAGGGTTTTGGTAAATTAGAAGGGGTTTGGTCAATCTTATTGTGTTATGTATTGTATAAGAATTAGACTTTTGAAATAATTTATATTTATTTATTTTTTATAAAAAAAAAAAACAATTCATTAACTAAGACCGTAATTTTGGTAATGCGTACAAAAAAGGATGAACTGCTATGGGCTGCTGCTTGGCTTTACAAGGCGAGTGGAGAAAGCAAGTATCTGAGCTACATCATAAGTAACCAAGGATGGAGCCAGACAGTGTCTGAATTCAGCTGGGACAACAAATTTGTTGGGGCTCAGACATTACTAACCGAGGTCTTACATATTTAATAATACATCACAGGTATTGTTTCATTTTTTAAGGAAAGATAATAATTGCACTCATTTTCAATTTGTTTCTCCAGGAATTCTATGGTGGGAAGAAAGACTTGGCCAAGATTAAGACTGACGCTGAGTCATTTATATGCGCTGTGATGCCAGGAAGTAACTCTCGACAGATTAAAACAACTCCTGGTATAAACATATGTGTATACTTAAAACCAAATTGTTACTTATTTTTATAAAAAAACATTAAATTTAATTTTAATTATAGCTTAATTTTTTATACATTGGATGTGATTGATGTAATGAGGTTTATTGTTCACTCAGGTGGCCTTCTGTTTACCAGAGATAGTAGCAATTTGCAATATACCACAAGCTCGACCATGGTGCTATTCATTTTCTCTAGAATCCTTAACAGAAATCATATAAACGGAATCAACTGTGGCTCCTCGCATTTCACAGCGTCTCAAATTAGAGGCTTTGCGAAAACACAGGTGGAGTACATACTAGGAAATAATCCGATGAAGATGTCGTACATGGTTGGATTTGGCAGCAAATACCCAAAGCAATTGCATCACAGAGGCTCGTCCATTCCTTCAATAAAAGTTCACCCAGCGAAGGTGGGTTGCAATGCTGGTCTCTCAGATTATTACAATTCTGCTAATCCAAATCCCAATACCCATGTGGGTGCCATTGTTGGAGGCCCCGATTCAAATGACCGTTTCAATGATGCAAGATCTGACTATTCCCACGCCGAGCCTACCACATATATCAATGCTGCTTTCGTCGCTTCAATCTCTGCTTTGCTTGCCAAAACCTAATTAAACCAAATTCATGTAATAAATCCATAAGAAATTTCACACACAAACAAAGCCACTGCATGTGAACTACCTACACGTTTAAATAATTGGCAAGGTATTTTAGGTTCAAATCACCCCATTGTTGTACTATTGTCTTTCATTAACAGTATAAATGGAAACTACACTTCTATGGGCTGTTTTACCAAGTACCAACTGCTTGCATGCTGCTTTATTTCTAGAAAAGGGAATTTGATGGATTCTCGTTGTATTCAATAGAAGGGAAAAGACTATCTTTACAGAGATAAAAGTGAAAATCTATATAAAGAAAGTTATGCAGCAAAATGGATGCTGATATATTAACACCGAGTAAAAATATACATTTCACACTTTAATAAATTAATATTTTATTTTTAATTTAAAAATATTATTATATTATTGTAAACATTATCAAATATATGTTTCTCATAAAATATATTTGGGTTTGGTTCGTTGAAAGTCTTTAGTATGTGTGGTTAGGAATAAACTCGATTGACTTTTTTTCTGTTTTATTTTTATTGGTCTTGAATTTTTTCAAAAGAAATTTAGATTTTTTTTTTCTTTCATGTTTAGAACCATGTATGTATTCTCCCAATTAAAAAAGTTTTTTAGGATGGTGGAATAGCGACTGTTTTGTTTTCTTTAGGGGAATTCAGGGAGTTGTATAAAGTAAGACTTTACTATTTGGTTTTGTCGGTAATGATACTCTGAGGTTTCATGTGATATTTGATGTGGTTGGAAAGTGAATGTTTATCTCTATATTATGTATAAAGATTGAAGGAATAAACCATATATTTTTTTGCTATTAAAAAAAAAAAACGAAGAAGAAATTGTCATATATCTTATAGTTGGAATGGGTCGGTGGCTAAAGGCTGAAGTCGGCGGATAGATATCTCGTTTCCATCGCAGTTAACAGCTGTTATCTGTTAAAAGGATTGAAAAATTACTTTATCGTCCTGATTTTCTTGGTCAAAGTAATTTTCAATGAAATGTCGACAAATTTGTAACAAATATTATTGTATTCAAGATCACATGTCCACCGTTCTTTTTACAATTCTTTTAATTTATAAAACTGGATTATATGACATAAAAAATGGTGGAGATTGTAAAAAATATAACATTTTATGATGTATGATTATTTAAATGTGTTTATTTTAGTTTTAAGAAAATAACATTTAGATCTGTTAAAGTTATATTAAACTATATTCACATTTTCTATTTTTAAAATATATTTATTTTTTATATTGAATTAAATAAATAATACTTATATTTTTATGCTTTAAATTAAATTATCAATATCTTTTATGATTTTGATAAGTGATATTTCTCTTCCTCATTTTATTTATAAATTTTTATTTATTTATTTTTTACGTAATAAAAAATCTTTAATTTCATACTTTAAATTTTAGCTTTTAGTTTTAATAATTTGTATTTAAATTTTAGTTAATATGATATTCTTAAATAAAATAAAAAATTACTTTTTTAACATATAAAGGACTTAGATATTAATTACTTATTAAAATTATAAGGAATATAAATGTTGTTTTATTAAAAACATAAGAGAGTAGATGCTAATTTTAAACCCAAAAGGAAACATATTATTTAGTATAATCTCAAAAAAGTTAATGCAGTTTCTCTTAAACTTTGCGGTCTTACAATACCATAAAATATTTAACACTCTAAACAAAAATATACTCTAATAATAATTAAAATAAATAATTTTCTTATTTTTGTAATTATCGCCCTTAATCGTATTAATACTTAAAAAAATTTCTTTGTTACTTTCTTTACAATTTATATTTTTCCTTAAATTTTTTTAAAATGTCGCATTAATTATTTAATATATAAATTTTATTAAACAATAAATTACACCTAATTTTGTCGACAGCATACATGATTAGTGTCCCCTCACTTGTATGCATAGGTTCAAACTATTACCGTATTTGTGTAATTTTTTCAATCACTATTATAAGTTTGAATAAATAACTTTCATGGAATGATAACTATAGATTTGAATGATGCAATCAGACATATTTGACCAGTCGACTATATTATCTTTTTTAGGGTTTATTTTTTTTTTAAATTTTACTTCCGATTTTATAAATTAATTATTATTATAACTAATTATTTTAATTTATAAAAATTAGTTTTTTTTCTATGATTTAAATGTGATAGTAAAAACAACCAGTTTTAAATGTGATAGTAAAACGCATGCAAATTTTGGATGGTGAAACTTACAAAACAATAATAACAATAATGGAGAGTGTAAAAAGTTAAAATTATTAAATAAAAAAAAAATTTAGAGACAAAAATATTAAAAAGACTATAAATTTTTACATTAGTTTCTATTATCTAGATTTGATAGAAAAATCTTAATTAGTTACCAATTTATAAACTATTTATAAATAATAAAAACTAATTTAGAAACCAATAACTCTTTTAGTCTTTAAAATGATATCTAATTTAGTCACTATAGCAACTAATTATTTTTTATCTCTAAAATTGATTTTTATTTAATGATTTTCTTGCAGTGTGTTAATATATTTCATTAAAAATTTAAAGGTAAAAATGAAAATGATAAAAAATGGTAAAAAGAAGAGATGTTTCTTATTTCTATTACATCACTTTATCTATAGAAAATATATAGGGAGTTTCTCTTTCCAAATTACAATCTAATTAGGTAGGATACTAATCATGAGATTCTATCATTATTAAATTAATTGTATATAATTGGGTACATATCATAGCATACAATATTTGCATATAATTTGATAATTATTATTTCTTTAATACTTACCCTCGAGTTTGGTAGGGGAAGATCATTAATCCCAACTTGTGTCATAGCGTTATTATCCCAACTTTTAATTTTTCTCGCACAATGTGGTAGTCTATCTCAATGTGTTTTGTTTTGTGCGTTTATGAAATACTGGGTTTGTTGTTATATGTGATGTTGCTTGATTGTCACATAAAAGTTGAAGAAAAATTGAGGTGACAAGTTACATGGACATCTTTAAATCATGCAACACATATCGCAACCAAACTATCTCCAAATAAGTATTGGCCATCACGCGGTACCCAAAAAAATAGAAGAACCAATGCAATACCCAGATACTGATCTCCGACTTGTCTGACAACCTCCCCAGAGTAATAAGCTGTCAATGTTAGATTGTTTTCGAATGACAATAACAATCCTTATTCTGGTGATCCTTTGGTGTACTCGCGGCATCCCAATGAGGTTTTCGTGGATCCTGTATATATTGACTTAGGTCCGAACCGAAAATGTTATGTCAGGCCGAGTAACCGTGAGGTATATCAGTCGTCCCACGAGTCGCCTGTATTTGACTAGATCCTTTAATAACATCGTCTGGTGTGAGTTTTAGGTAGTGTTCTATTGGAAAAATTTGTCTGGACGAGCACATATGAGTCCCGTGCCAAATATGAAACGCATATTTTCTGTGGGACATGTAAATACCAGCTTTGGAATGCGAAAATTCAATCCCTAGAAAATATTTTAGGTCTCCAAGATCTTTAATGTGAAATTGTTGTAATAGACAATCTTTAACACGCTGAATTTGTGTCATTTCCTGTCAAAAAGAATATCATCCACATAAATCAAAAGGGCAATAAATGATGAGTTATTCTATCTTGTGAATAGAGAGTAATCTGTCTTGGACTATTGAAATCCTACCGATTTAATCACATGAGAAAATGTTGAAAACCATGAGATGTTTGTTTGAGACCATAAAGGGATTTGTTGAATCAACATACAGTGTAGAATGAAATTAATTGGAGAATGAAATTTTATTGTGCTTAAAGGAAAGGTAGCCTTGTACGTTTTATTGAATCAACATACAGTGTACATTTTATTGAATCAACATACAGTTTAGCTTTGGGACAAATACTACCATTATTATAAATGAGAATGAGATTTTTACAAATAGGGATAGGTAGTAAGGAAGATACAAGTTGTAGACACGCCGGAGAAGGATGTCTGAGGCGCTTGTGCCATTAATCAGGGTCAGTCGATATTTGAAATGCGTGGGCTTGGTTTGGAAGAGGGGACATGTAGTATAAGCCTGCGTGTTGTTTACCGAGCCAATCATCCTCCCCGTAGCCAAGTCCTGCCAAACGCAAAAACGACACAACAATTTAGTGAACTGGTTATCTTAGTAACGAACGAACATGAAATTTAAATTAAAAGAAGAAACACAAAGAACATCCTTGAGAGTGATTTTGTCATTGAATTAATTGTGCCCGTAGATGAGATGGACGCACTTGAGCCTCTGAACATATTAACATTTGAAATAAATGATGATGAAGTGTGTGTGAAAAATTGTGAATCCGATGCAATGTGATCGGTTGCTCCGCTATCCAAAATCCATGATTTCATAAAAGCAAAATTAGAAGAGGAGTTATGGGCAAACAGAGCTACAGAGCTAACAAACGTGCCACTTTTACCGTTATTGTTGAGCGAGTAAATAGCTTTGCCAATTACTGAATTTGCTCGGCACTAAAGCCTTGTACGAGGTTTTTCTATTGAACTCGTTACTGATGCCTTCTTTGCCATACATGATTTTTATTTAGGGGATAAAAATGGAGAGGTTGTCAGGGCACCCATAGGTGCTCTAATACCATATAGAAAAATGATAAAAAATGGTAAGAAGAAGAGATGTTTCTTATGTGTCTATAGGTAGGACATGAGATTCTATCATTATTAAAATAATTGCATATAATTGGGTACAATATCATACAATGTTGCATATAATAATTATATATAATTTGATAATTATTAAAGTAGAAATAAATAAATAAATAAAATAAATGTATAATATTTTAGAAATATTTTAATCCTATTATACCTGAGAGTTGGTGAAAAAAAACAGAAAGACGGTTTCCTACAACCAAAGAGTCATACCCAAAACAACTTTAGAACTAAAATCTCTTATAAACACATCCCAAAAAAGTACAAATGACCAAGCATAATTGACCAAAGACTATATGACCAACAAAACACATCCAACATGCAAGAGTTCCCAGTTGTTACGAATAAGTAAAAGAGGAAAGTGAATGCTTCAAAATTACAAATATTCATCCTTCTCTAGCATGAGCAACATTATTGCCAAAAGATCGTTCACCAAAGAATAGGTTTGTTGGAAATCCCACATCGACTAGAGATAAGGACATTTCATAATATATAAATGGGTGCAAACCTCACCCCCATGAGCCGGTTTTATGGGGTTGAGTTAGGCTTAAAACCCACTTCTTAATATGGTATCAGAGCACCGATCTTGGTGCCCTGACAGCCTCTCCATTCTATCCCCTAAATAAAAAAAATCATGTCTTGTAAAGAAGGCACCAGTAACGAGTCCGATAGAAACCTCGTACAACGCTTCAGTGCCGAGCAAATTCAGCAATTGGCAAGGGCTATTTACTC
>Ga0123342_1005134_pt1 | contig 19299 bp, 9 predicted proteins | sample Turbeawhitnodule_FD_89960 | JGI IMG/M metagenome (GOLD analysis project Ga0123342, IMG submission 89960) | Root nodule microbial communities of legume samples collected from Mexico - Turtle bean Mexico white nodule | ecosystem: Host-associated > Plants > Roots > Nodule | place: Mexico: Nepantla... | reverse complement strand
TGTATGTCGTGTGCGAAAAGTTCTCTCTGTGGGATAGAGACTCTCTTTTTTTTAACTTTTTTTTTTATATATATATATATATATATATATATATATATATATATATATATATATATATATATATTTAGTGTTATTTAAGCTTTTTTATTTCTTTATATATATTTTACATTCAAATACTAATTTTTTTTTTAATTGATTCTTTCATAACTATTATCACTATTATACAAAAATTAATTTTTAATATAAAAATTAATTAATTAATTTCCCGACTAGATTAAATATTATATTAAATTTATAGCCAATTAAATATTACTTTAGATATTAATTAATTTTTTTAAAATTGATTTCTATTTAATAAAAAAATTTAGAGTGTGTATTTCATTTTTAAATGTATTATGTTTAAAGTATTTCTTATAAGAATGTTTTTTCTACGCTTAATATTATATATGCATATTATATACTATCAATTTTGAACTTTTATGATTGTAAAGTAATATTAATATATATTACTAATGTTTAATCAAAGTTACAACAATAATAACTTTTCATATGTATAAATATAACAATATAACAAGGAGTAAAAATATAAACTTGTTTGAGGAGTTAGTTTTTGAAGATTTTACATGAAAATTAAAAAAAAACGAAAATTGTCAAAAAAGATTAAAAAAAAAGACATTAACTTTTTTATGATAGATATGTAACTTTTTTTTATATAAAAAACTGTTATCTGCGAACTTGACATATTAGTTACACTTCAACTAACAATAATCATCTATCATCACATGAAAAATATTATTAAAAGAAAAGGTTAAAAAATACAAAAATATGGAAACTAAACTAAAATTCATATGTTAACAAAAACGATACATAGGTAGACTATACCAATTCATAAAGAATTCTAAAAACAGACTAGATGGAAGTTTATTATACCAATGAAATGATTCTCTATGAATAAATTTTAAATTAGCCAACTTATCAACACACGCATTTCCTTCACACAAAATATGAGTAACCCTAAACCTCATTTTTTTCACAATAATTAAGACAAGTATTCTATTGATTACAAAGTATCTACGGAACATTAATCCTAACAGTAAATTAAGCACAAAGCAAGGCAGAATCACATTCAAGCTAGACATTAGTAAACCTCATCTTTTGAGCTTTTTCCATAACATGTATAACTGCATAAAACTCACTAACCATAACCGTCTGAATTTCAAAAAATATAAAAAAAACACCAATAAACTTCTTCATACTCTCATAGAAATGTGGGTTATCCACCAACTAATGTGTGTCCACTTTAAAATTAACTCTACACGTCTTCCATACCTTATCCGTCTTCTATACCGTACCCATCTCTCATAGTTGTACCTTCCTTTTCCTCTATCTCAGTCACAAACCTTCCATGTGTTTTGACACTCAAACATTTTTAATGTTTTGTCAAGGTGCATGATTTTCTACTTCAAGGTTTGTCCAAATTACTTTAAGTGGTTTCAGATCTCTCAAAACGTACAATATTTTTCAGTTAGTGAAACCCTACTTTCCAAATTATTTGTATTAGGCACTAACATGGGTTGCTAATGAAACCCTACTTTCCAAATTATTTGTGCCAACACTGATGTGGGTTGCTAAAGGCAAGCATTGCATTTAGTATATAGGTTATTGTTTGACTTCAGAAGTCACCAAAAGAGGTAAGATTTAGACTTTAAGAAAAATAATCGGTAAGATTTGCACCACACACTCATTCTAATTTAAAATTCATAAATTTTAGCTTTCAAAATAATATGTTTTCGCATTATATCATGTTATTTATAGGTTGAAGGGGACTTGAGATTTATTTATATGACTTAAACTTTGATTACTTTGAATAAAAAATAGATATTTAACTTCTAAATAGGAAAAAAAGCCATATATTTAATTGTATTTTTTATGATTTTTTTTAGTTAAAGTTCATCTATTTTGAATAAAATATTAAACTTTAAAATATTAACACAGTATTATCTTTCTTGATTTCAATTTTCAATGGAGTTGGTTTTATATATAAAAAAATAATACTATAATAATATTACTTAAAAGTATTTGCTAAAAATATTTTAATATCGTCTTATTGACGTTTTCATAAAAATAAATAGTATATATATTATTTGGATTTGGTAAATAAAGTATTTTTCATTGAATATGAAGATATATAAAATAAAATTTTACGAATAAAGGTTAATTAATATTTAAAAGCCATAATACTTTAGTAAGAGTATGTTTTTTCATATCTAAATACAATATCCTTTTTGTCTAATTAGATGTATTATAAAAACATGAATGTTGATAAGAAAATAATAAAAATATAAAACATGTAATTGAATTAATTGAAATTTATATACTGTATTAGAAGAACATTACAATGTATTAACTCAAATTTATTACGTACAGGTGAAGGGCAGTTTGAAAGGCAAATAAAATATTAGTGTAACTAAATTAATTATCCATATTATTTTGATAACCGTAAATGTAAATGAAAAGATATTGGAGATTCACGTCGAATAGAGATTAAAACCTTTCATTGTATATAAGTGTGTGCAGACTTCAATCTCATGAGCCGGTTTTATAAGGTTAAGTTAGGTTTAAAGTCTACTTCGTAATATGATATCAGAGTGATTTCAAATCTATTCTAATAAGTATTTGTTGGTCTTATCAGATCACCCGATATTATACCATTTAATTGCAGGATTTTCATTTTGAAATTATCGTGTTTGGTATGAGGAAAGTGACAAGGAGACGAGACGAACTGAGGAAGTGAGCATTAATTTTGAGCTGACAAGATCGTGCTGTCGGTGACGCTGCCATAGAAAGATGAAGCAGAAACGATATTAGGAAAAGAAAAGGAATAGATACAGCGAAAAGGTTTTGGGACCACTTCAAATCAAATTCAGAACGTCTTATTCAAATTTCTACTATTAGAAAGAGGAAAACTTTCTGATCTCATCAAACCAAGCCCATGTGAAATCTCTTTCATCAAATATCCAACCTATCAGCTGCCACATATTTGGATCAAGTATATCAACTCCACCAATTGTAATCGGATAAGGAGTTCCTTGTGGACCCATCCTACACCCAAAAACTATTTCCTTTTACTCTCATTCTCACAATTCCACCTATAAACAACTAAATATTTTTAGAAATCTCACATCGACTAAAAATTAGATTCTTTCATAGTATATAAATGGGTGCAAACCTCACCTCATTAAGCCGGTTTTATAGAGTTGAGTTACACTTAAAGTTCACTTTGTAATATGAATGTCAAGTTTGGTCTCTAAATCCTATACTTAATGACTAATTCGTATTGATGGATATTATAGAGAATAATATTACGAGACTCAAATTATGTTTAACTTGAAAGGTATTTAATAGAATGTTTGTTTTATATTTTTAAGATTTACAAAGACGCACTCATCTTGATAGTTAATAAGAATTCAGACAGAGAATTGCACGAAACATAGAGATGGTGAAACATACAAAATAAAGATAAGGACTAATATTAGAGTAAATGACAAAACAAGAATAAGGAAAGAAACAACAAAAGAATAGAAAGACTCATAGAAGAAAATTGTCACTTGAAGATGAAGAGAACTTCTTCAAGATAAACTCAAAAACTAATCCTCACGTGTTTCCTAGAAGTTTGAGATAAGATCCAAAGTAAGTCATCACCTTAACATATATTAGACCATTGGACAATAAGACTCCTATGAATTCTTGAAGAACAAAAAACTCAATATATATTATTTTCATCCTTTTAAGCCCAATGTTTCATACTGAAGAATAAAGGACAATCTTGAAAAAATTGATTCCAAAAGTAATGAAGGAATCTTGCTAGGTTATCCTGAAACTTTTAAAGTGTGTAAAGTCTACAACTCTAATACTAGAGTGGTTGAGGAGGCTATCCATGTGAGATTCGTGACTATATTCCTAATAAAAAATTATCAGAGCAGAAAAACTCTTCTTATTTTTATTTGCAGGAATTGAAGGAGGGTCAAACAGAATGCTTAGGTGATAAAAAAGAAGCATCAGACACTCCTTCCAGACCAACATGGAGGCATCTAACATGGAGGCATGGCATCTAACACTGGCAAAGAATCACCTAATATACACTATCATTGGTGACCCAACCAGAGGTCTCTCAACGAGGTCAAATGTGAGAAATCAAAACTGACTATGAACTCGCATATGGAACCCAAAGAACGTCAATGAAACTCTGAAAGATAGACGCTATGAAGCAGGAACTAGAATAGTTTCAGAAGAAACAATTATATTACAGTTCAGATTTCTGGACAAAATTTATAGTACCCATGATTTTGCCTCAATTCTAGAATTAATTTGAGAATCTACCATTCATGACATATCCAAGCAATAGAAATCGCTTACGAAGATGAGCAAATTGTCGTCGTAGGTTAATTTATCCACGAAATCAAGATTATGCCAAGTTTTTTAATTTCTCTTTCAATTCTTATGGAAATGAAACGACTTACTTCCAACTGAACGAACAAGCTTCAAATAACTAAAATTTAGACTGTAATTTATAGAAAAGGCCCAGAAAAGATATCACCATTTGTCAAAAATGGTTACATCTAATATCCCAATCAAGATTTTTCTCTTAAAGCATTTGAAAGAATTTGAATGGTGGAAGGTGTAGTCCGACAACAACCTCCTATTATTTTAGCTCCCAAATCACGCCACCTTGTCGCATTAAATCCGAAATCATCATCATTAAAAACCTTGGGTAGCTGTCGTTTAAAACAAATAGGAAAACACACTTGATTAAGATATAAAGCATAAAAAATAATGGATGAGTGTGAGGGTGTGCAAGAGAGAAATGGAGGGAGAGAACCCAGACTTACTTGCCATTTTTTGGCTTTACTATCCCATACCCCCCCACTATTGGGATAAACAATGATGGCTTTCTTCGTTAACTGAAAGGAATAAGATAATATCATAAACTTTGATAGAGAACCACTAAAATTCATTGTCAGATTTAACAATTACCTGCTTAAATGTGCAAATGAGGCTTTCTATAAAATGGGGAGGTGCACAGTTTATGCCAACAGCATCTACTTTAATACTCTTATTTATTGCTTCAAGACAGTCCTTGAAACTCTCTCCTGAGGGAGCATTCTCACCATCTACAGTGGTAAAACAGATCCAAGATGGAATGTTGACACTTTCTTCTTCAAGCAATTCGACACAAGCCTACAGTAGGAAAAATTGATAATGAATACCTCAAAAGTCTTCTATATTGAAGAAGATAGGATCGAAAAATAAGTAAAAACTAAAAGAATAGCTTGATCGTAAAAATATATTAGAAATAGTGCATTACCAATCATAGAAATGATTTATAACATAAAACATTTAGCCTACATTTCATATAAAGTTCTCAATATACAGCTCAGAAGAACAAAAGACAAAATAAAAATACAAATCTTGATGATGGAAACAGGGTGCCCAAATAGCTACAAAAACATGATGACTTCTGTTTCAGGCAAGATGATGACTATCAGGTCATCAGAAAGTAAAGACACAACTTTCCTTCTGTATATATGAGGAATTGGTGCAGGCATTACATATGATAGTGATAGGTTGTATATATTTTCTAAGAATAACACAATTGTTCTATATAAAATAACGATCCTTAAATATGTCTCTTCTTTATGTATTCTACTATGAAAATAACTTCAAAACAGTGAGATATCCATACTCTTACAGATCAAGGAATTATTTTTCTAAGAGAGCTTTTATAAAAAAAACAAACAAATTTCTAAGAGAGCTCAATGATCTCTTAGTTGATTGATTCATTTATATAGTTGATCAGTAGAAAACCATAAAAGATATAATGATGAGTTCATGAATAGAGAAGAAGAAAATGAGCAAGAACATACTCAACTACTGCAACAATTACAAGGAGCATGACAAGACAAGACGTTCTTGCTCAACAAAATATTCCTTTCTCTCTATTGTGTTTCTTCAACTTGCTGATGGTAGAATTTTAACTCTTATTGTTATAGGTAGAAATCGTAAAAATAGAATTAGGATGACGGACTTCTTCAAAGACTAAACAGATCATAGAAGGGTGACAAGTTTAATACAAGAAGTGCAAGAAATAACAAGTCAAAGCCAAATTTGGAGCTGTTGAATCCTGGCCAAGGAGACATGAACAAAAAAGGCAACAAAAGCATGACAAAGGAAGCATGGGAAACATGATCAAGCAAGGGAAACATCTCCAACAAATCCGCAAAATGAAAATTTTATATGATTTTATTTTTTAAATTTGGACTTTGAATTTTCCCTCCATTTACATGTTGAATTCTCGCCTAGAAGAAGCCACATTTACATTTATTAATTAGGCATTTACCATTTCCTTTAGAAGAGAAATTTTGGATTGCTTGGCTATAAATAAGCATCACTTGCATTTGTAAGTTTACTTTGGAATTTATGAAATTTTGAGATTTTTTAGGAAACTCTTGTGAGTGATCATCAACTTTGGATCTTCTCCTAAACTACGCAAGTGACAATTCTTCATTGAGTTTATAATGAAGATGAAGGTTCCTCCATTTTCAAGTGGTGTTCTTCTTCCATTCCTATAAGTTTTTCCATCTTTTGCTTCGTTGTTTTTTATTCATATTGTCTAGTTTAGTTGTTCTAACTTCTACAATTTTTTGCCGACTATATGTCTTCTTTCATGTCTTGTGTTATCTTGGTGTTGTGTGTTTAATCCTTTTTCATCTCTTGGAATCAAACCTTAACACTTGCGTAATCCTCTTGGATTAAATTCATGAGGTAAACTTCCTAGAGTTTTCATTCATAGCTTGTTTGTGTTAGAAATTTAACACAAGATCTATAACAAGTACTTAATTCAAGTTAAATATAACTTGAGTCTTATCATATAATGATCTAGACATAGGTTTCAGATAGGTAACACAAAAGATGAGTTAACCTATTCTAACAAATAATCCTTTCATATAAGTTGAACAACTCTGACAAAGAAACAAAATAGTAGGACTGCCACGGGGTTGGAAAAACAAAAATGTCACGAGAAGTGTGAGAGAAATGGATAAATAACTCAATTGAAGAATTCTAGTTTTCTGCTGTTCCTAATATTTATACCTGGTCCAAGAAAGATATAGGCTGAGTAGGTTTTCAGTAATTCTAGTTCAAGAAATACAGCAAGGCATACATACTTGTCTATGAACATGTTTATTGTCAAAGGAAAAAGAAAAGGACCTGAGCTTCGAGTTTGTTTTGAATGGTCTCAAAAGCCAGCAAATCTGGACCAGCTTCAACAAGAACTTGCAATCTGCGGCGATGAAAATCTTTCAACTTCTTTAAATCCACATCTGGTCCATAGCAGCCGCTACAAGAAGATATTGATATGAATAAATTCCATAAACATACAGAAAATATACAAATTAATTCCTCTGCAGGACAAAAAGGATCCAGACCGTCAAATTTGGAGGAGTGAACAAGCACCTGTATTCTGAACCATTAGCAAGGTAAGCTCCATAGCTTCCAATGGAGGCTGCAACCAAAGCTCTTCTATATTTATTCCCGGGATTTCTTTTAGCTGAACTCCAGAAAGTATCACGGGCTTCAACTGCCAATTTGACACTCCTCTCTAAGAGTGATTCCCCTTCTTCAATCGATAGCCCCTTGGACGCAAATCCAGGAAGTGTAGCCTATAATTATAGAATTATCTATAAGAAAACAATTGGCAAACATTTCAAGGGAATAACATGCATGAAGTATGAAGAGCCAAAGGCTGAGAGGTTTTCTATTCCCAACGTTATGACTTCACCCTTGGTGTAGAGAACTAAATTAGAATGTCATGTCATCTTTGGAAACCGAAAGAAATGAATGTTAAAAACCACAAGCAAATGTTTCATATCTCTTGTTAATTGGCAGAATAGAAGATATTCATGTAACTCTCATGTTCATTCAAAATTGTCTAAAGTTCATTCATATTCATCTATCCATATCAGAGATCCGTTTCTTGAAACAGAAATCTCCTTTTACTCATGACTTTTCTATTTACATATTGTGTATAAAAGTATAGAATCATAGTACACTCCTAGCACGAGATTACATAACAAGAACAAGTGAATGACAAGCACAAACCATTTGGAAATAAACCTTTGCCACCACCCACTTTTACCCAAAATAACAGAATAAACTATAGTTTTAATTACTATAAAAACATTTTTTTTGTAATTTATTTCTTTATTCCACAATTTTTTTCTCTCTTTTCTACTTTTATCCATCGAACAACCCATCTATTCCACTTTACTTCTATTCTTCCAAATTATTTTCTTTCTTTCTTATCTCTTTTACTTCTAGTCCACAGAAAAACATAAAGGATGCAAAAAAATAAACAGATTTCCATAAAGTTTAAAAAACTAATCCAAGGAAGGGGAAAACATAACCAAAAATTCCCAAGGGAGTGTTGAAAATGACAAACTTCACCTGGTATGATGATGTAACTAATATATCAGCACCAGCCTCCAAGTATTCCAAATGAACCTAAAAGAAATAAATGCGAAATGAAATCCAATAAAAATCATCACCATCAGACTTACGATGAATGTGCAACAAACCAAAGGTGAAAAGAAAAGAAAACCAAAAAAAAAACCTGCTTGATAAGGTTTGGGTCTTTGATCAAATAGATAGCACTCCAGAGAGAATCGTTGATGGAGGCCCCATGCTTTTCGAGCTGCGTGGCGAATCCCCCATCGGTGATGGCGCAGCCTCCCGCATTCTCTATCAGATGATGCAACATTTGCCTTTTCTCGCTCTTCATGCTACGGGCTTTTCCTTACAACGACGACGTTCCGAGTGGCCAGCACGTTCGTTGCCTGCATATAAGGACTGGGCATTATTAATTCGGAAGAAGGATGGGGTTTCGGTTATTGCTATGGATTTTTCTAATTTACATGAAATCGAATTCTAATTTTTGCATAATAATTAACATTATTAACTACTTGAAAATACATCGTCCATTTTTTATTGTGATAACAATTTTTTTTATAATGAGTATTAAAATATGAAAAAATATTATTAAATTATAAAAGGTAATCATAGGAATAAAGAATTTTTTTCATTTTAGTGTAAGTGATTTTTATGTGATGTACATGATTTTTTTATTGTAGTTGTTTAAATTTAAAAGATAAATATTTAGTAAAAAATTATATATAAAAAACATTAATTAAAAAAAATCTTAATTAATATTATAAATAATGATATAAAAATAAAAATAATAGAATTTAAAAGATATGTATAATTTTGTAATAGTAATAATAATAATGAGTTTTTCATACATTAAAGAGTTTTTCAAATATCCAATTTTATTTTGTATTAATTTGGAAACTATTTCAAAATACATTTACCAATTATATAAGATAATAGAAAACAACACTTTGTTATGTTATTGTCTAGTTTGGACAATCAACAACACAAAATGATAAAAAAAATTGAAAAGGGCCTATCTCTTCCTAACAAAACTTTTATGAAAATAACAAAGGGCCTTATTTCTTTACTATTTCTTTTAAATACAATTATCTCACTTTTCTTTTATGTTTATTGTAGGTTGGTATTTGATCACGTAGGACAACAGTTAATCAAATAAATAAACTATGTTGTCATTGAGCATCATTTAGATTTTGAGGACAAATCCTTTCTAAGAAGGAAGGAATTATGAAAACCATCCAACCTCGAAACTTTCTGCTAAGAAGATAGACAAAGATCGAGACTTACTGAAGAGCTTGAAAGTCTTTTTCTTCTTCTTAGCCTTGTAAAAATTGTAGAGAGTAGTTAGGAAGTTTTGGACCTTGTATTTTGGGCCAAAGTAGAGAAGGATGTAAATAGAAAAGAAAGTAGAATGTAAAATAGTAAAAGAGGGGTGCAAATAGAAATGTAAGTAAGAAAGGCATGAGGCTCCACATGTCTTCTTCTCAATGGAAAGGATTTGCAAATAAGGTGGTGACACTTGTCACACTCTCATTTGAGAGGTTTTGAGAGACTTTCTCCTATAAATAGGAGTCTTTTGTACATGATTTTTAACTTTGATTTGAGTAATGAAATGTTGTCCAATTGAGACATTTTAACTTGTTCAAAGTTCTCTCTATAGTTGTCTTCTTCCGAGACAATTTTCTAGACCCCTCCTAGTAATGTTGGCTCAACCTCACTCTATAAACTAAGTGTTGGCCTAACCTCACTTAGATTCATCGTCATAATTCTCATATCTTCTAAATTTCTACAATTCTTCATGCTTCCGCAATAATGTTCATCATCCATAGAAGATATTCAAATCAAAACAATGAAAAAGAAGATTTACAAATGAAGATGCAAGCTAGAATTGCATAAAGAGATGTAGAATACTTGTGTTAGTGAAGACTCTTGAGTGGGTTGCTTAAGGAGACTAGACGTAGTCTTAGTTGTTGGGTGAACCAATATAAATTTGTATCTTCTTCTCTCTGCTCTGTACTTTTTTAGACACTGTTTTTGTATGTTTCTTATTTTGCAAATTGAGTTCAGGCATCATTCAACCCCCCTTCTAGAGCCAATTGCACCATCAATGACATTTAGTACAATCTTTCCAAATGCAAATCTTGTGGAGTTAGCTTGCAAAGGCATCAAGAGTTTCACCCTTCATTTGGATGAGGATGCAACTCATGAATATGAAAGTGTTGTTCCACCTTCTCCTTACAACTCAAACTTTCCTTCTCTTCCTCCATGTGCACATAATGCATGGGTGACTATTTTACGACAAATATACCGTGCCAGAAGTAATAATTTGTCCCCAATGACGAATATCGAACCCACAAGGAACAATTGAATTCTCAAGTATAAGATTCACTAAATAGAAAACAATAAGTAAAAGTTTGTCGGGTGATTGTTATGTATGAGATTGCAAGAATGTAAATAAAGCAAGTAAAGAGTTATTGATTCAATTGGAAAAATTGGGATTGGGGTTCATCCTTCTCACTCTTTTGTATTTTGAAAAGCATAATAATATTTTATCTTTGATTGATATTGATGCCCATATAAAATTCATTTATATCAATTTCTCGCATATAAAATTATTAAGATAGTCTCCTATATATTCATTCCTCGCATATCGTTACAAGCAGATGTTGATAGCAATTATCATTTCAAATATATTCCTAACATTCAAATATGTTAGGCATTATCATTTAGATCAAAAGCTTAAAAGTACTTTTCAGTCAAATCTAAGGATCAAAATCATCATAAAACAAGCGTTGAATAAAATGACAATATCAATCATCAATCAAGAACAAAATATTATGTTTAAATATCACCTCAATTCATAAGAGTTTGAACAAATTATTCCAATCCCAAAGGGTAGAATTAGTCACTCATGTTGGCCATTACAAACATGGAAAACAAGAAAAGAAGATTCAGGATGTTTATCCTTGACGGCTGCCACCTCTAGGGTTTTCTAGCTAGTTATATTCTTCCAACCATGTTTAGGGTTGTGTCTCACGTCTCATATTTAACCTAGTTGGTCTTGGGCTAAGTGACTTCTTGCCTAGGCATGATTAGGCTCGCTTGGGTGAGTTGGATGAGAAAAATCTCAACCTCTCTAAAGTGATCTCGCCTGGGCGTGATTGGGCTCACTTGGACTAGTTCCTTTGGAGTGATCTGGCTAAGGCGATTTTTTGAGCGATTTTTTAGCGTTCCAGCTTTCCCTTTTCATCTTGTATATTCTCCTTTAGTCCAATCATCTCCATTTGCTCCTAAAATCCTGAAATTAACACAAATTTGGGAATAAATCGTTCTTATTCATATTATAATCACAAAATATGTAAAAAAAAGGTTTAAATTCATAAAATAGGGGTTAAATTATAGTTATTTTATCAATAAACATCCATAAGTGTTTGTCTTTTAATATGAAATATTACTAAAATATGATACTTATTATGCACCCAAATTGATTCCTGGTCGCACGACTTTGCCAACAATTGTAGATGTATGGGAGCTAGATGAAATTCTCAACAATGATATTTTGTTTGGTGTTGTAGTGAGTCTAATAGAGATTATTGTTGTAGGTGTTAAGATTAACTTACTCCTTCCTTGGATTCGTGAGTCGAAACCGACCTACACTCAACTTACCTATGAATTAGATACTGTCCATCTAGAAGATAATGAAGATTATGAAGACTGGAAGAGTCAAGTTGACATTTTTTAGCTTCAAATGATGCTCAACATGTTTATTCAAAAACCACATAGACTCTAAAATGTCATCAAGTTATACCAACAACATGCAGGAAACATCTTTTCTTTCTTATTTGTCCATCTGAGAATAACAAGAAGACTAAGTTCTTCATGTTGAGACCCTATACGATCTATGTAGACAATATATTAAGCTCCTAAATGGTCTGATAAACACTAGATGATCTATGATTTCATGTCTTTATGCTTTGATGATAACAAAAATTGTTTGAATGACTTACTTATATATTAAAAGATTTAAACCACGTTTTTACTTGCAATATTCATTATATGGCCTGAGCATATATAACATATATTCATTAGACGGCCTGATAAGCTTTGTTAAGTGCTTAACAAAATTTAAAACTAAATGTATTACTTGGTTCTAACAATGATTTGTATAGTTGCAATATAGAGTAAACTCTTTGAGCATCTAAAAATTTTGTTCATCTAACTACCGTGTTGAATGAATAACAAATTTTGATTACAATTATTAAACAAAATCTAATGAATTCATATATCTATTAAAAATATGTTCAATCAAAGAGATTTATAACCAAAAATGAAAAGATTTGAATCTATCACTACAAAAAAATCATGAAATAAAAACTAATTTTTAGTGACAAAAAATAATTAGTTGCTATAGTGACTAAATTAGAGACCATTTTAGAGACTACATTTTTTTTTATTTCTAAATTAGTTTCTATTATTGTTAAATGGTTTCTAAATTGGTATCTAATTAGCAACCAAGGTTTTTGCTACAAAATTTAAAAACTAAATAATTGGTAGTTAAAACCTTGGTTGCTAATTAGATACCAATTTAGAAACCATTTAAAAATAATAGAAATTAATTTAGAAACCAAATTTTTTTTTAGTTTCTAAAATGGTTTATAATTTAGTTACTATAACAATAATTTTTTTTGTCTCTAAAATTGGTTTTTATTTCATGTTTTTATTTTAGTGTATGTAATGACTTTATTCGTCTGTGTTTTTCGTATATCTTTAAAATTCATCTTTCCTAAATATATTTGTTCAAATAATTCTTGCGAATATCTTGTTTAATATAATGTGAATATCTCGCAGTCTTCTTTAAACAAAAATAATTTGAATAAATTGAAAATCTCAAGTACCCTATTTTGGTATCACACATTATTTAGAATGAAACGATTTTTTGATTATGTTTTGCTTTGTTTTTTCTAACTCATTGCAAATAATTTCAAATTAGTTTCTTAAATATTTCGAAGCAAATTTTTGTTGGAAGATTACAAATCCATGTTTTCTGTTTTGAGCCTCTCTAGCTCAAAAAAGATGAAGATAAAAGATACTACAATATCCAAACTTAACCAATTCACCCAAGTGCATATATAAGGAGATTGAATGTGGAGAACAAAAAAAAGGACAAGCCAAGCAATAAAAAGATATATTGTGGTTTTCTGAAAATATTGAGAGTTGTAGTGAGTGTCTACTCTAGTCTTTAGAGCATCTAGTCTTCTGGATTTGCATCTGTTAATCAGATTTAAGTCATCGTTTACTCACACAAGTGGTCTCTGACCAAAAGAGCTGTCGTGTTCTTATGTGCTTCCACGTTTTCTCATTGTGGACCTGATGTTGTCTCTTTCCCAAGCCAACTCAAGTATAGTTAGTGAGATGAACTTCTATGCCTCTTATAATGACTTTGATTTTTCTGTAGTCTTGCTTACATTTTGGCTTCTTTGGATATTATTGGTGCTCTTCATGAACCAACTCTTCAAGCACGTTATGAAGCCCTAGGTGAAAGGTATTGATTGCGTCCTTCATAGGTCTTGGACCAAAACCTCTCTTGCCTACTTCGTCTTCCATGCCTATGTTATTATCATTTGATAATGAAGAAATGAGGTTAAAAATGGAGTTATATGAAGATGTTTTTTCGTAGGTTTTGCTTGAACATGTTCTTTTAAAGGACACCCATGATTGTGTTCTTGCCTTTAACCTCAAGAGTTCCATTACCTTTCGTCGCACTCTTGTCCCAAAGCCAAGATCCTTTAACATGCCAACAAGACAAGGACAGAAACATCAAAATCAGAGCGTGAAGGTGCTTGTAGATCGTGGCTTGATCATGGGCAATTCCAAGGAACATTTGGTCCTTCGTGTCGCTTTCTAAGGGCCCACTTAATTAACCCACTTAGATTAATTTGGTCAAAATAGAACTCAAATCAAGAATAATAGAACACAAATAACAGGTTGTTTTATTATTTTTTTAAATTTTCATTTAGAACTTAAATATCTTTTTAATTTCTTAAATTTTGACTACAATTTTTTTAAATATTATAGTTTTTTTATTCAAACATTTCCCATTTAAACACTATCAAGATTAATATTTTGAAATAAAAATAAATATGCAATTTGATAATTTTTTAAGGTAACATAATAATAAAAATTTTGGGTGGTCTAATAGGAATTCGTGACTTAGGAGTCTGAATGCATATATATATATTTTGATATCATCTTAATAAATACGTTTATACCTAATCCAATCGCTTAAAATTGACCTAGAGGTTGATGTTTATGGTATATTTTGTGATATGGTCTTTATTTAATTAGGGATTTCCAATAAACATATTAAAATAAATATTTTGAAAGAAAATAAAGATATAATTTAATAAATTTTGAAAATAATAATATAAAATTAAAATAAATTATTATGTATAGTGTTCTATAATTAATTAGTTGCATGAACACAATTTTCAATAGTATCTTGGATAAAGAGATTAAAATAAGTCTTTTTTTTTTAAGTTTAGGAACTAAAAAGTTTGAATTTAGAAGACCGTAAATAAATTTATTTCAAATTTAAGAAAATAAAATAATATATTTTATGTTCTTTTTTTTCTTAAACATGAGTTTATTTTTATGAACGATAAACTAAAAAAATTATAGTTCAAGTAGTTGAGTAAATTGTATGAATTTGTGTTAAATTCATTATATTTATTCAATTCCTATTTATCAGTGACAGATTTGTCTTGATGGAGAGAAAAAGTTGTATCAAGAACGGGTAAATGAAGTAAGTGGAATTCCGTTAAGCCAAACACGTGCATCCGTTTTCAACAAATAGATTCTATATTAATAACAATTTTGTTTTGTTTTGAAAAGAAACTAATAACTTCAAGTCCAGATAATCTATTTGTTTCAGACACAATATTTTCATAATCACAAAATATGTCAGACTAAAATCCTTTTCATCATATTTATTTTAATTAAGTGTAAGTCCCAAATAATATTACAAGCATAAATCTTTCCAGTGACCAGGGGAAGCATTGATCACTAGACCAAACAAGTTCTTTGATCATATTATCATTTTTATTATACTTATACATATTAATATAATTTATATTAATAATAATAATAAAATAAATTATATTTATATTATTATATTATTAATATTTATTAATAATATTCATATTATTAATATTGTTAGTATTATTAATAATAATAAGTATAATAAAAATCATAATAAAACTAAAGAATTTGCTCGGTGTAATGGTTTAATTTTCTTTGGTTGCTGAAGGAACCTGACTTCACTGTTAATTTTATTTTATGGTGCCAATATTTACATACGGATTGTATCCGTATGTAATGTTGATTTTACATACGGATTTTGATCCGTATGTAATAATCTGTATGTAATTCGCGTTTTTCTTGTAGTGTGAGAGATGATATATCTAACAAAAATCCTTGTGGGCTTATTCTATGTTGTAAAAAATATCTCATCTTTAGAAATGTAAGTTGAGTTCAAGAGAAGGGGGGATGAATTGAATTTTTTCCTTTAAATCTGGACTAGAATGAAATTTTTAAGAAAATCAATTCATTAGAATATAGAACAATCAATTGAAGATGTTGTTAACTAGTAGAAATCAGAAATTTTAATCAGATAATTTTTTTGAGGTCACATAATTAGTCAGTTGCATTTCTGAACACATAAGAAACACTTAAAATCTCATTATAAAAATATAAAGAGAGAGAGAGAGAGAAAAGGAGAATCACACATTGATTCACTCTTCCTCAAGAGCTACGTCTAGTTTTCCAGCCACACCAATTGAGAAAACACTATATCAAAGAATCTTTAGAAACAATACTCACAATACAATCACTCTTGAACCCTACAAGAATGACCTATATCGTAAGCAACATCTTGCTGCTTTAAAGAAATCATAAACTATATCTAATTTCTATGCAATAACCTTAGAAACGAAAGAATTAAGGAACAACTACACCTGTATTGCAGCAGAAACAATCAAGTTTTGGAAATTCAAGAATAACTTCTTCAATCAAGATATGTAATCTAAGAATGCTCCAAGAATTAAAAGTATTTGTTTAAAGTACAAGTGCTATAAAATAAATCACTTAGCTTTCTCTTGAAAATTGTAAGAATTCACCTTAGAAATTTTTTTCAAAATATATTTTTATAAAGCTCATAAAAAATCACCTTTTCAACTATTCTATCATTTTTAATGGATTAAAAAATTGATTCAACCGATTAATTCACATAAAATGAAAATAGTAGATTAATTTGACTCTTTAATATGTTAAGAATATAACGCATAACAACATCCTAACATTCAAGAGATTTCAATTTGTTAAATAACATATTTTAACAAATTAAACATCTCTTCATAACTTTTTTGAGATTTTAATTAATTTTAACAAATCAAAATATAATTTCAATTCATTGAAATTTCCTTAACACCAACATTAGGTTTTGGACAGTTTAAAATATTTTAAAAACTTTGTTCTTTGATACTCTTAAATTATTTACCTAGATAAAAAAAAAACATACAAACCAGCTACATCCAAATCAAATCAATAGACATGCTAAGAGAACCGTAGTCTTCAATCCTTTATCTTTATTAAACTTGATGTTACAGAGATATTTTTTTTTAGTTAAGAGATATTTTTTTTAGTTAAGTCTTACAGATGAATTAGAAACTCTATATAACTAGACCATCTACTATAAGAGAGATTAGATAATCTATATATTTTGACATAATATTTAAGATTTAAAGATCCAACTAAATTCAATTAAATGAATTTTGTATAAAGTAATGAATTTATTCATAATTATAATATAAAAAAAACTATCATTAAAAATTTTAAATGTGAGCTTTTTAAATCTTTACGAGATTCTACTGAGTTACTCAGATATTCGAATTTGTGAGTCCCTTTCTTATTCATTATCTTTCTGGGTCTACCTCTGTGAAAGAAAAGTTAGAGGTTTTTGTTATGGCATTTGCTTTACTTGGTGTAATTTGGACATTGAATTTGGTGAATTTCAAAGGAAGTGGGTGGTTTTTTATTGAATCTATTAGCTGATATTTTCACGTGAATTGAATAAGCTTTTGTCGTTTCATGGCCACTGTTTGGTTTGTACGTGGGTGAGCTTTGTTCACATTAGGTGTACGTTGCACTCTTGTGGAGCATTGGTTTTTACTTTTGCATTTAATGCTTTTGCTTTATATATCTATACTATTCAAATACTTTTCTATTAATTAAAGGTGGTGCCTATTTTATATATATTTTAGATATTTGTATAATTACATGTATAATCTTGTATTTAATATTTCATAAATAGAATCGCAAATATAAGTATAGTGTTTGAGTATATGTATGATGATATATATCTTTTCATATTCAATTAGTTATTCAATATTTTATAAATTATTACTTTTAAAATAAAATTCATGAAATAATTTATAATATTGATGAATAATTTACACTTTTGTGTTATTGTATGATTTGTAAGACTATTACGCATAGTCGTTATTACTATCTTATATTTTAACTAGTGAGAATCATGAAAAATGCAAAAATCTTAAAAATATTAAGATTTCAAAATTAAAAATATCAACACACAAAGAAACACTTTTTTCGAAAAAACTACGTAATCCTTGTAAATGGAAATACATAAGAACAAGTCAATCCTTGTCGGATTTAAATAAAAAATTTAAAAAAATACTTTTCTTTTATATGTGTATTTTTTTTAAGAAAAATAAACATTTTAAAAAACTATATTTGATTTGCACATTTAATTAAAAGTAATTGTTTTTAGACGAATGTCATAGGATGATAACACCTTCTCTACACAACCGAATCCTAGACCCAAATCTGAGAGTTTTGTTTCTTTTAAATGTTTTTTCGTAGTTTTTCTTGATAAAATACGGTGGTGTCTCCTCTATTCTTTTTGAAAGATTTTTTTTGCCCGTCATGACGACAACATCCAGAGACACTGTTCTAAATGCATAACTTATTTACAAGCTAAGTCTAAACCCCTTCTTATAGCTAATGCCCTTTGGGAACATGGTCTCCCAATATTATTCTATCTTTGTGGTATTTGATTGATAGTTGCCGTTTAGCAGTCAAATTAAAAAGATTCCAGCATAGTCTGTCTAACATAGTGATAGACTACCTAACATTAGAGAGATGATAGTATAAAAGTGGTTAGATGACCCTAAGTCATCTCCCAATGAATCCGATAGCGAGTCCAATGAACATAATTCAAAACCTATCTGCAAGCAATGAAAATTAACAATAACAGTACAGGAAAGGTGGTTGTGATTGTTAAGAAGGAAAATATAAAAGATGATTGGCGGGATGGGCTTCTGGGCTTAAGGTGAATTTTTTAAAAAGCAGTATTGGCGGAATGGGGTTGGATCAATGTTCGCTTCAGCGTTTTGCAGCTACTCTTAACTGTAAGGTGATGGTAACTCCTTTTGTCTATTTAGGGTTACCAGTAGGAGGATGCCATAAGCGCAGTGTTTTCTGGAACGGGGTGTTAGAGAGAGTTCAGGGCAAGCTTTCGAGGTGGAAAGGCAGGTGTTTGTCGATGGCTGGGAGGTTCTGTTTGATTAAGTCAGTCCTCTCCTCAATTCCGTTATTCTTTATGTCCCTATTCAAACTGCCATCTGGGGTGGCTGACAAGTTAGTTCGGATCCAAAGAAATTTCCTTTGGGGGTGGGGTTCTGACAGAAGGAAGATTGCTTGGGCCTCTTGGAATAAGGTTTG
>Ga0123342_1005133_pt1 | contig 19304 bp, 12 predicted proteins | sample Turbeawhitnodule_FD_89960 | JGI IMG/M metagenome (GOLD analysis project Ga0123342, IMG submission 89960) | Root nodule microbial communities of legume samples collected from Mexico - Turtle bean Mexico white nodule | ecosystem: Host-associated > Plants > Roots > Nodule | place: Mexico: Nepantla... | reverse complement strand
TTCAAAAATAATTTTTTCATTTTTGTGTAAGGTTATTTTCGTCATTTAAGAGGGATATTTTTGTCATTTTCTAGAACTGATTGGGTGCATGCTGAAATTGATATGGTGTAGGGAGAAATTGCCCTTTTTTAAACCAATCAATTTTTGACAAAATGTTTGATTGGGCCTCAGTTTCATACACTTATTGATTTTGAAACCTAGCAGGACCATATTTTTCTTGTAATGCCTTCACTAATTCCTCCCAAAACAAGAAGGTATATACATGGTTAAGTAAATCTAATGCCCCTTCCATGCAATATCTATCTTTATCATCAACACAAAGTATGGCATAAGCCACAAATAACGTAAACTATTTAACTAAAATTGAACATTCTACATCAATATTACCAAATTAAAATATATAAATTAATACAAACTTTATTTCACAACACTTCGTGAGATTGAATTAGTCTTAAATTTTATTTTTTTTATAACCATTTGTTAGGAATTGGATCCTTAGACTATGTGCATGTAGTATTTATTGGTAAAAAGAATTCTTAATTGATATTCTATTTTCTTGGAAGATTAGTCTCATCACTTCTAGTTGTGATATACTTCTGGATCCAATTCTTTATTTAAAACAAAAAAATATCTACCTATAATTCTTCCAAAGTTAAATAATAACAGAATTATGTTTCTGCTTGTGAGTCTAGCCTCATGTGTTGTGAGAAACATCATTTTCATCATGTGTTGCTTTGCCTTCATTCTTGACGCCTTTGATTTGTGCCCATATGTGGGTAGTCGTTGAGGAAGTCTCTTGCTACTTCTGTTATCAAATTCAGAATCTAGGTAGTTTTGGTTAAGGCAATTCTTCTTTGGACTTTCATAGTTTCTTTTGACACCCCTATATTTTAAAAATATTGAAAGTGCCATTTTGAATTTTACAATTTCAAATACAAATTTTATAATTCATAATATAAAATTTTACATTCTGAATTTTAGAATTCATAATACCAAATTTGCATTTTAAATTGTATAAATCTAGAATACAAATTTATATTCCAAATTCTACATTCCAGGATATAAATTTTGATTTGTATTTTGGATTCTAGAATTCGGAATATATATTTCGAATTCCGTAATCCAGAATATTTCAGATTCTATAGTTTATATTTCTTGTAAAATTCAAAATACATTCAGATTCAAAATTCAGAATACATTTCGAATTAATTTGAAATATAATGTATTTCGAATTTTAGAATCCAAAATGCATTAAATTTATTAATTTGTATTTTGGGTTGTACAATCCAAAATAATTTAAGAGACTGCCGCAAGGATGACACTAGATGTAAGAGGTGTTGTGGCACTGGAGGTGGGGCCATGGTGGTGGTGATGTTGGAGGTGGAGAGCTACTGCGACGATGGATGTTGGAGATGAAGGTTACTCTGATGAGAAGAGGAAAAGGGTGCTCAATGAAGAAGATGAAGATGGTAAAATTATTATTTCGATAAGCGAAAGAATGTGAGGAAGAAGAGATGGAGGTACAGGAATAATTGACTTTGAAAATGTTTGATTTAAGGCCAGTGTTTCTTGAAGGCATGTTGCATGAGGGTTGCAAGTTAATCTTACATTTTCATTGAATTGGACAACCTATATTCCATTAGTTATTCTTCCATATTCTTCTAGACACTTGTTTAAAAATTAAAAAGAAAAAAAAAATAGTATTTCCATCCCAATTTATCTGGATTTCAAATTTTTTACACATATCAGAAAAACAATAAATACGGGGCTTTTAAATAGTTTTACTAAATAGCCTTACACTTTGAATAAATGTATTAAATGAAGAGTGAGGTAATTTTGGTGATTGAAAGGTTGAATATTAACTTATATAAGAGCAAATTAGAAAGAAAAAAAAAACAATTAAGAGCATATTGTAAAATGGAAATATGAGTTATTTTATGTAGATAGTTTGGAACAAAGGTCATAGTTGTTAGACAAAATTTCTAATATAATAAATCCACTACTATTTGTTAAATAATACTTTCTATCTCTTTAATTCCTTAATAGATACCCTTGAAATATTTAATGACATTCAATAGGTACAATTTTCATGTTCTTTGATATGCAATACTCAGAATTTACTTCTCTTTCACACGATTAGTCAATGTTGTTCTTGATTTCTACCAACAGTATGGAGAGGAAGTTCTATTTTTTAGATAAATTTACTGATAAAAGAGATAAGAATGCGAAATAATCAAGCATCTTCCATAGAAGATCTCACATTTAACTTCTCACAAAACTTATTTTAAGCAATAGAAAAGACTTATTTGATTTTATCTTTTTATTAATTACTTCAGCATCAAAGTTGATTCATATAGGAGCTGAAGTTGTTTAAGGACATTGATGTCTAATAATGGTGATGCAACTAGCCAACAAAATTTTAAAAGCAACTCTGCTGTTACAGGACTAAGATGAGTTTCCTACTATAATATGGACCATTGTCATATACTTACAATTAGAAAGATCCAATAACTACAACAGGTTTAAGAAATATTAGATGTACTCATTTTGATTTCAAGTTTTCAACTGCATGTATAATACACACTTGAAAAATAAGGGCCACCATATGGTTCATGCAATTGCGAAGACAGCAAAAAAACTTGTTTGATGGATGGCTTCAAATCAACATAGAAAGTAAAAGTGGCTGAATGATGGTACAACATTCCATCAAAGCCTAACCATAAAGATCGTTCATCTATAGTTTCAACTTTCAAACATTTTGCTCTTAACCACACACAGATTCAATAATGATTTTTAAAACAACAGACAATTGATCACTATTTATTATTTTGACAGCAGAAGCAAACTAATTTTTCCATGAAGGTTGCACTCTAAGAATGAAATTTTTTCCTCATTTTTAGTTTTGGCAAGCGTAAGGGTTTTGTGCCAAAATAATGCATAGGTCCATATAAAAAAAATTGGAGGTAGAAAATTCTACATGTGATACCAAAGTCCAGACTAGAAAGAGCTAAAAAAAAAAGGTCCATGGATTCAAATGTGGAAATTGAATCAATACAGAATCCAAAAAAGAAAACAAAAAACTCGCAGAAAATTATTTTATTCCTTCAAGCCAGGAAATTTATGATCAAGAAAATCAAGTATCTAGTTGTGTGTTCATAGAAGAAGCACTTAAACAAACCACACCAGTAACCTAAGTTTGTGTAGAACTTAAATTATTTAATCTATTTCTTTGCTACATGATACCAAAGTTCGAAAAATCACATGTCAATGGAAATGGGGGAGGATGCCAATTTCAATGTAACAAAATAGTGGTTGAAATTTTAAACATGAAAAAAAAAAAAAAAAGACTGAATAGCTCCTCCCCATAAAACTTTCAGCTAATCTTGAGTAATATCTGAATCTTGTCCCCAACATCCCCAACCTTTCAAAGAAAAATATCATAGAAAGAAATAAGGGGGGGCAATGTACCAATTAGCAAGAATCCTGTGTCAATGGATGAATCAATGTTGTGCAACCCCTTGGAGTTGAAGCATCAAAATGTGTAAGTTTTACAATTCAATGCTTCAAAATCCCATGACAGCACAATTATAGACAAAGTTGCCAGAACGTTTTCTAGCAAGTAGATCCCAGTGTGGAGGCCCTTCACTAGGCACCCATGAATTGAGTTCAATAAAACCTTCACCATGAGTCCTAGGTCCACCAATGACAATAAGCTTATCTCCACATGCCCTGAATGCAAGACCCCAGCCATTCATCGACACTGCTCGTTCCGGCAGTCTCCCGATGGTAAGCCAAACTTTTCCCTCCTTGTCATACTTCTTAACCTCCATGTCAGCGTAATCAGCAGCATACAGTTCATCATTTACAACAGCAACCAGAGGTGGTGCCTCAGCTGTTGCAGGCATCTCAGGACCCCTACTACTTCGTCCAGGGGACATGTTAGGAATCTCTGTCCATGTCCTAGTCTGCATATTGTACTCCTCTCCACATGTTAGAACCTTAGAATCACTTCCCCCAATCCCCCCTATAACATAAAACTTTCCATCCATAAATACCCCAGAACACATCTTCCTGGGTTTCTTCATATTTGGCAGTGTTTCCCATGTTTGAGTCTCGGAATTATATAATTCAGCAGAGTCAAGGATGTGTCCCTCTGAAACACACCCCCCAGCTAATATTGCAATCTCTCCAAGGCTTGCTGAGCCAAACAAGCATCTTGGAGCATTCATCCTCATTCCAGATGTCCATGAGTTTGTCAAGAGACTGTATCTGTAAATGACATGAGATCTTAGCTCCCTCCCAAACACAAGTAGCTCAGTACCTACAGCTAAAGATTCCTTATCTGACCACATGAAGCATTCATTAGAAGCCATCCTTGGCAAATGCATCCACCTCTGCCGGATTGGATCATAGGCCTCCCATTCGAGCAGGGCACAGGAAAAATAAATCCAGTGCTCCATAATACCATTTAGTCTCCTCCATTGATACAGTTCCCCACTTCGGATTATGTTCCGAAAGCTCCTATTCAGCGAGGCTAGAGAACCGTAGTCTGACCTTGAACAGCGGCTGAGACAGGCGATTGAGCTGTCACGGTTCATGCGTGGCAAGAGAGAACCGGAATCTGAAGAATCCCCACCATGGTGCTGCTGCTCAGATTGCTGCTCACTTGAATTCATTAGATTCTCATCATGCTGCAACCGATCTTCATCAGATAGCCTCACACCGAAATCTGATACATTCCCAGGCTTAGTCTGCTGCTGTTCATCGGATTGATGGTCACCAACATCCATCAAATCACCATCACCCTCCTGTTCTTGCTCACCCAATAGCTGGTCGGTCAAAGCTCCATCTTCTCCGACAACTCCTTCACAAACCCTCAATGGCTCAATGGACTCCTGATCCATCTGGGAAACAACGGAATTCCTGGCCTCAATAGATTGCCTTTGAAAGGAAATTCGAGCCATTTCAACTCTATTGTAAGAATCCAACTTCCTAGTACACTTCCTTGGCTGCTGGGGCTCATCCTCAACATCATCAATCTCCATAGGGCGCTTTCCATTCTTGATGTCCAACTCCAGCAAGCACTTCATGTAAGACCAGTCGTTCTGTGCCTGGCAAGTGCTGGAAAACAACCTCGGAACAACGCACGAACGACCGTCCAACATGTCTCCGCCACAGAGAAAGCTAGAGAAACGCCTCAAACTTTAATCCACCACAGCAAAATCAAGAGCCTGTTCAAACAGAATTGATGAAATCCAATTCAATTCACAAGTTCCCAATTTTTGCCCCCTTTTACTTCTTTGCACAAATTTAAACACCCATCACAGCAAGCAAGGCCAACTAATCAACACCGGTCACAAAAGTTTCTTCAGATCGAAATACGTTCAACCAATCACCTAGATAAATCCCCAAAAACCACTTTTTTTATTTCCCTTTATTTTTGTTATGGTATAACAAAGATGAAACCTCTGGTTAGAGGAAAAAACAAAAATGCCCCTTGTGTGATAGATAGATCCCAAAGATGCAAAACGCCAGAAACAACACCAACTTCAATTGAACACACGAATGCAGAAATGAATTCAACATCCCAATGCAGCAACAAAAAATTTGAAACTTTTAACTCAACCCATCATTCATTACGCCTCACGATTCAACTAGAAAAACCAAAATTCAATCAAGATCTCCACATAACAGAAGAAAACCAAACCCAGCAAAGCAAGTCACTGTTGAGCCCATTCATAGAGAGCAATACTTGAAGAAGAGAACAAAATAAAAAGGTAAGCAGAGAGAAACAATGCTAGAAACTTACTGGGTTGGATAGGAACCAAAACCAACCAAAAAATAAGAACAGAAAAAAAGGTACTTGATGGCAATTTTCAAATTGAACAACAATCTTCAACTCTTTCTCTCTCTATATATATACACACACATAATATATCTATTGCATGTTACTCACAGAAAGAACCACTTTCTCTCTCTACAGTGTCCTTGGTTGTCTCTGGTTGGTCCCTTGAAAAAACTCTCTGCAAATCAGATGGAAGGTTTGGTTGTTCTGATTTTGGAGCAAAATCTGAAAGAGAGGACCCTCTCTACACCCCCTTATCTCCCTTAAATCATAGATTAATGCACAATTAAAAAATAATTATCACTTCTTAATTTTATATCATTATTATTTGTTTGTTATGAATTTTTATGATTAAAATAAAATTACTTTGTTTTATGGATTGTCCGGTAGGCGGCGGCGAGAGGAGACGGTGACCGTGAACAGTGGCACAGTGGGCCCCAAAATGTTCACCGTTAAGAGACCTGGAACTGGTTGTGCCGGTGGAGCCACGTGGTGAACGGATAGATAGATGGAACCCGTTACGTTTTCGATACGTTTCTGCGCCGTCTGATTTTGATTCTAAATTATCGGCTGGTCAATTTTTGTGAGAAGGAATCACATGCGACTCGATATGCTGTTGTGGCAGGTTTTGGTTGGTCAGTTATGTAAAGGCAGCCGTAAAATCTCTCTCCTCATTTGTGAGTCTTGACTGGTCAATCTTGATAGATTACACATAGTTATGGAGATTAATTATGTGTTTTATTGTTCCAATAGAATAAAAGAGTTACATTATCAATAAAAACTCATGAATGTTATTGTTTTCAATATTAATATAACTAATAAAAATCAATAAATCAACTATGTCAATGATGTTGTGTAAGATCAAAAAATGTTTAACTGTACTTTTTAATCTTCTTAATTTTATAAGTATATAATTTTAATTTTTATGATAATTTAGTTATATGTTTGATTTTTTAATATTAAACAATTCTATTCATTATTAAGATATTATATAATTTCTAAAAAATAATTGTGTGATGTATTTATTATTAATAATAATGATAGTCACTTATTCAAGTATTAATAAAACAATTAGTGACAAGTTTTAATATATTACATAAAGTGTAAAAAATCCTAATATAGTACAAACAAATAAAATTCTTTTTATATTTGTTGTTATTTTTATTTTAATGAAAATTATTTATACCATGAAAAAATACTCTCAACACAACAAAATATGATTAATTATAATGATATATTGAATGAAACAGTAAGCATAGATCATCTAAAGATTATTACACAGATTCAAAGCAACAAACAAACAAAAAGTTGTTAAATTTGATTATTTTATTAATTTAAAAAGAAGGAAAGAAGAGAAAGCTTTCTTTTACTGCTATGATAGTGTTTAAATTTGATGATGATTTAGACACTGTTGCTAAACACGGTTTGTTTAAATCATGCTTAAGTCAAAAAAGTAGATTCTGCTATCTCCCAAACTTCAATTTCTTCTTGTTCGTCTTTTTACTCATTGATGGGATTTATATCTTTCTTCTTTGTTTTTCATTTTCTATTCTATTTTTTAATAATAAGATGGAACAATGTGTTGACACTCATGTTTTTGTTCAAAATTATTATTTTTAGTTTCAATTTTATAGATAGGGTAAAAATCATATTATCTTTTTTTTTTTACTTATTTATGTTTTTATGATTTGATTTATTATAAAAAATAAAATGTTTAACTTATATTTTATACATTTTCTAAGAGATTAAGGTGTATTCCATAGATTTTAATACAACTTTAAAATCAAATCTAACTCATTCATGAAAAATTACTCTGAGTATTTGTTTCACTGATTAAAATGGATTATGTTTAGATTGAGTTAATTTTTTCTAAATTGAAATTTAACCTTACATTTAAAAAAAAATAGATGGGTTGAGTATAATTAAGGCTAAAAATAAAAGAAATGGACTTTAAAGTATGTATTAAACAAAAATAAGAATTAAACTATCTCATATATATAATCAATCAAATATTTTTTAAATTTAATTAAATTATTTAATAATACTAACTTTTGTATCAAATATTTATTTTATCTTTGACATATACATTGTACAATACAATTAAATTTGTAGTACAAATATGCGCAAAAACATACTTGTAAAATAATTTATGTAAACAGCCTTCTCTACATGTACTTTATTTATTACGGGTCTCTAAATTTTAAATATTTACAAATTTTCATTAATTTTCTATTTATTTTTTAATAAAAATAAAATTATATTATAATATTTCAAAATATTAAAATTATTTTTTATTTTTAAATATCAAATACGGATAAATTTAATTTTTATGATTAGAATAGGTTCTATAAAAAATTTAGGACCTCTAAATATTTTAACACTGTAAGTATAAAAGATCAAAGTTGTAAGTATTAAAATATGCTAAATAAACATATAGAATATAGGAAGTGAGTGGGGTTAGGTAATCCAAGTTAATTCCTTAACAAAACAAAGTTTTTAAATAGAAGATTATAATATTTATTTTTCTTTCAAAGACAGCATTAGACCTAATTCAAATTTGGTTAAAACCAGTGGAAGAGATGGATTCACTCCTACATACTCTATATATTATTTTACTCCTTTTATATATATATATATATAAAATTATCATATATATATATATAAATTATCAAAGTATAAGTAAAAAATTTCAATTAAATTTTACTTAAAATTATAATATCAAAATAGAGTAGATTTCACACAATCACCGTTGTTTGTTTTAAGAATTTATCATATATGCTTAAGGTGGAAATAATATAGTGTAATAAAAGATATAAACATATAACATACATATGAGATTAAATTATGCATTCATACATCCAATAAACTAATTCAAACTCAATATAATGTAAATTCAAAATTAACTAACCTGTTTTGGTTTTTAAATATATAGGAAGCAGTGGGTAGGTTTCTGAAAGAATTTTTGTGATATTTGAATCTGCATTTTTACTATAAATTAAAAATTAACTTATACAGAATTTGACTTAAAATTAAAGTAACTTATATCTAAATTAATTTTAATTTATAAAAAAGAAATTTTTGTTCTTTATTTTCATTTTCTATAAGTTTTCTTTGAAAAGGTTTATTAAAACATTTTATAGCAAGAATGATATTTTTTTTATTGTTGAAAATGACTGTAAGTAATGCTCTCTATTTTCATACGCAAAAATGTGTGACAAATATTTTTTAAATAGGTGTTGCCTAACCCTCTTTTTTTTCTAACTTTATGAACACTATCTTCGGTCATTCATTACAACATTCTAAAGTTTTTTCTCACTATTTGCTGAATAATTATTTTTTTCTCTCACTATTTATTTGCTGAATAATTTTTTTTTTCTCACCAACTCTTTAAAAACTTATCAATCCATCCTATATAACATTGTATTAATTATAACTCATGAATAACGAGGTAGTAGAAGAAAAAATTATAAGCGTTAATACAAATTATATTAAAAAAAAATGGTAACTATGAAAAAAAGGAATTGAGAAAGAATGACAAGAGTTAATACAAACAATATGTAGGTTGGAGGTGGGGTATAATGAGAATTTTGTCTTATAAATGTAAGGGGGACTTAGGAAAAATGTTAAAAAACCTTATTAAGTAACTTAGGCAAAGAAAAAAAAAGTAGAATTGTTGTGCTTGCAAGAAAAAGTGAAAAATGTCTATGAGTGGGGTGATTCAGGTGTAACGGAAGGAAAATCCAACAATAAATTCACCTAAATGATTGTTGTGTTTGTTGGATAAAAGCACATTTGAAGTAACAATTTTTTTTATTAGTTGTGATTATACAAGTCTTGAAGGTAATAGAAGAAGGGGGAATGAAGATTAATCAACAAATACTCTTTGTGTGAGTATGAGTAGGAGTAGGAGGGAAGTGGGTAGAGTTGATTTTAAAAATGAAACCAATACTAATAAATATTGGAGTTGAAGTTTTTGTTTTCTTTAGAAAGGAGTATTTCAAATCACTATTTAATTCTTTTGAAAATGGAAAATTAAGAATGTGAACCAAAACCTTCTAAGCTATTGGATTGTTGGTTAGAGGAAATGAGGTGTGAATCCTATCTCAATAAAGAACTAGACACTTGGCAAATGTAAATACAAGAAGGTTGTTACATATTAAATGAAAAAGGATAATGATAGATCCACACTTATATTTTCCACTTAAATTCAATTTACAACTTTATAAGTTATTATTTTATTATAATATTCTATTTATATTTATTATTATAATAGAATATTTTATTATAAAAAGCAATTCTCAAATGGATATATATAAAAAAAGTGTGTAAAAAAAAGTTTTTCAATGAAAAAAAATATGAGGATTAAAATAAGTTTGAGATAGTAGGAGCAAAATCACTTTATAAATATTCATAATAATTATAAACAAATGGGGAAGAAGATGAAGGACTTGAAAAAAAAAAGCAGGAGAAAGTAAGTCTTAATGAGAATGATGTTTGGGAGATAAGGAAGTACAAGAGAAATTTTCACAAGCAACAATGCATAATGAGTTTTTACTTAGGCAAAGTTAAGATTTAGATGACTAAAGGAAGGAAATTATACCATGCAAACAACAACTAGAAAAGGTGTTGAGAGGAATGCGGGTTGAAGAAATTTTGGTGTAAGAATTAGGTACCATAAAAGAGGAACTTCAAAATTCCTTTAAGGATATAGATTTAATGAGGAAAAGTGAAGTGGATTTAATTTAGAGGAAGTGAATTTCGAAAAGATTAAAGATGACGATAATTATTTACTAACTTTTATGTTTGAAATTATTGAAGTTAAAGAGACAATTGGAGAATGTGATAACCATAAAAACATTAGATCGAGTGAGTGTAACAAATTCATTAATGAATTTTGGATTTTGAGATCTATTAAAAAATATTTTTATTAGGCTTGTAGAGGAAAATTATGAATATGGAAAGTTACTAAGAAGATGTAATCCATCATTTATCACTTTTATACCTAAGGTAGGAAATTCAACACAATTAAGGGAATTCATACCTATATCATTAGAGGGATGTAGTTGATAAATTTCAAAGTGCTTTTTTAGAGGAAATGACCTATTATAGAGTGTTCTTGTAACAAATGAAGTGATCGATGAGTTCAGGAGGGAGGGGAAATGGTGTTTGGTGTTAGTTTAGAGTTGATTATGAAAAGACATACAACATAGTTGACAAAAAGTTTTTATTATACATACTTAAAAGATTGAGATTTTGTAAGAAATGAACTTGGATACTAATATAATATCAATTTTATTAACTGAGAGCATGACAAAGGAATTTAATATGAATAGAGGTTTTGAGATAAGGAAATTCATTATCTCTTTCCTTATTATCGTCTTAGGGGGAGTTTTAGTAGTTTGATGAGAGAAGGAAAAAAAATAAAAATTTGTTTTCGATGTTTAAAGTAGGAAGACATAAAATATAAATGAGTATTTTATATTATGTAGATGATACAATTCTTTTAGACAAGGCTAACAGGAAAAATATAATGGCAAGCAAGAGTCTCATGAAAAGTTTTGAGTTATTTCCAATATTCAAAGTTAACTTTTTCAAGAGTAGTTTTGGAGTATTTGAACTAGAGAAGAGTATTATAGGAGATTGTGTAGAAAAGTTGAATTATGGAATTTTGAAGTTCCCTTCTACTTATTTAGAGCTACTATATGAAAGGAGAAGATATGGAAATCTATTCTTAAAAAATGTATAAAAAACTGACTTTACTTAACTCAATGATACCTTTATTCTATATTTCTTTCTTTAAAATATCAATCAAAGTGTGTAGGAAGCTAACAAGTATTCAAAGTTAGAATTTATGGAGTGACAAGGAAGTTAAAAAAAAAAGATGGATTATATTAATTGGGAGAAGGTATGTTATCGAAATGAGCATGGTGATATAAGAGTGAAGGATATTTTTTTCTTTTATGAGACACTTATGGGAAAATAGAGATGGTTTTTTTAGAAATGAGCAACACTTTATGAAATAAGATTTTTCCTTCTAAATATGGAGAAATGAAAATCTCATTGGAGTGGAGGCAAATAAATATAGTTTAATTAATTAGTGGAAGATTTGTGGAGGAGAAAGTCAAAATTAAATAGTTTGAGAACATGGTCTTTAAGATGATACTAGTTGGTTCTCATACTAGTTAAACACTTTGGCAAATTGTTTTAGTAGATTGTAACTTGTATTAGAGCAATAGAAGGTGGGAAATTTGGAAGGATGTGTAGGAGACTCATGGCAGAGGAAACATTTTATTTGAGAGAAAAATTATTACAAAAATCTAATTATACAACTAGAGAAAGAAAAAGTAAAACAAAATAAGGATGATAGATGAGTATAAATGAATGTATATAGGTTGTCGATTTGAATTACAACAATGTTCTAAAAAAAAAGATTAGATAGTCGATTGATCTCATCTTTAAAAAAATAGAAGAGTAAATTTTCAAAAGATAGTTTTTTTTGTAAGTTGACACTTTTCTAAACTTATCTTTCTATAAGAGACAATTTGAGAAGAAGAAAGATATAATAGGGTGTACATGAATTTTCTATTTCTTTAAGAGAAAAAAGACAAGTAATAATGTGTTTTTCATGTTGTAATTTTTAATTTGTGAGGTAAAAAGTATTATGGTTGGGTACATTTTAGTAGAATTTTCCCCATTAATCCACAAGTGCATTTCTAGGAACAAAAATTTGGAGTGAATGTTGAAGAAAGTTGAATGGAAAATAATTTGGTTTGTAGTTAAATGGAGGTTTCATGAAATAACAAGTTAAATTGAAACCCATGTCTATAATTTATACAATGAAAATACTACCTTGAGCTCTACAACTCGAGAGGTAAATTTATGGAGCTAAGTGGAGGAGAAGGAAAACATAGATATTGATGATTAGTGACTTATAAGGATGAAATTGGTTTTTTGAGTAATTGTGAGTTCATTTATAAAAACTCATTCATAGGATTTTTTCAAGTTTTTTTTTTAACTTATGTAAAAGCTTATTTAATTTTTTTTCTTTTTAAAAACAGTTACAGAAGAAATAGGTTAAAACAAATTCTACATAATTAAAATAAGCATGTCCTTATTAAAATTGGGTAGATATCGATACTTTCCCCAAACATTGTATCCTTAAAAAATCATTTCTTTAAGCCTAGTGCTAACTCTTGGATATGCTATAATAACAACCAACACAAAGGTAATTATTATAGGGATAGACCTTGAAATAAATCCTTGATTTAGACCTAAAAATTAATTATTGAAAAATCTATTGTTATGTAGTTAGATATGGCATCACATTAGAAACAGTCCTAAACTTTAAATGAAGCTGCATAATATAAACTAATTATAGATTATTAGTAGTTAACGAGGTCATTAAAGAGATGAAACAAGTAAAAAGTAGAAACTAAATGGTGTATAACGTGATTAACTTTAATATTTGTTAATTAGCTGGCATTTTGTAGTTAATATGAATATGCAATTAAAGCATATGTGTGTTATAGAACACTAAGCAACAATTGTGAAAAGAGATAAAGTGTTATTAAAAGGATGAAGGTGTTGTGACATGAATGAGAGAGGTTGACAATGGGACACCTCCACAAACGACCAAAGAGATTAAGCCCAAATTTTGTTGCAAGCGCTGTGTTTAGATGGTGAGATTCTGTAATTAGTATAAACATTTTTATAATCATGCATGTCAACTTTTAATTATATTTCCAACTGTCACCACTCCCAATCTAATCTAATTCATAGGCTTTGAATTTGATTGATAGGTTTTCCTTTTGCACTTTCGTGGCCATCACCCGTCAATTATCATCATCATCATCTTCTTCTTCTTCTCTTCCATTAATTCTCTTATGATCCAATTAACCTTTCTTTTTCCTTTTCTTCTTCTCATCCCTCCACGTCTTTCATTTTTTTTTTCTCTCTTTTCTATCAAGGTCCATATTTTTCACTCCATTTTCATGCATCACCTAATTTTCTCGCTGTTATTCTCCTCATTTGTCTTTCCCTTTTAAGGAATTAATGGAAATAAGGAAAAAAAATTATATATTCAATGCATATTTGTTGCTTAAAATAATTCAATTAGACAACACAATTAAAGATGGCATTGTTCATTTGTTCTTATCCATTATAGAGTCCTTGTTCATACTGCGTGTTTAATTGACCAACCACAAGATATAATTACATGCCTTTTTATATAAATAAAAAAATTGTTGAAAATATCTAAACAAGCTTTTTTTTTTAATTTTATACGTCGTTTTGCACCATTAAAATTAAGGGTTATGTGTGTGTATATATATTACATTGTTAATTTAGATTCATATTGGCATTGTTTTGTTTTTGTTTTTTTAGGTTTGTCCTATTCGACATTATTATTCCCTTTTTTAAGTGGAAGCATTGTTATTCCTTCTTTATTGAGACTAATAAAAGGCACATAACGTTGAATTTTTTTCTTGTATTAAAAAAATATGTACGTGTTGTATAACTGTTACATGTAAAATTATAAGATGTCATTTTTTTATCACTTAGTATTGGACGGATGCGATTAAAAACCGTCATATACATTCTGGCAGTGGACCCCACTCATTTTCCGTGTTTTATTCTTATCCATCTCACGGCTTGTATTCCTCCATTTTTCTCACGAGATTTTGAGTATTCCACTGTCTATTATTCATTTATTTCTACTTATATATATATATATATATATTATGAAATTATTATCAACACTTCCGTAGGTATGATAGAAAGGAGATTCTCATTGCTTTTTTTTTACATTTTTTATTTATTTATAGATAAAATAAAATTGAAATAGCAAAACAATTATGACTTCTTTGTATTTTTTTCTCTTTTTGTAACTTATTTTTTAAAATGTTTTATTCACTTAAATCATGAATGAATATCCTTAAAAAACCTCAGAATTGGTAAATTTTTATGCAACAAATTGAGTCTTTGATTACATGATTATGAATATTATGGATATGTTTGGATTTTATTAATTAGTGTAATAATATGATTAACATATTTTAGATACAAAGAACAAAATTTACCTTAAAATCCAGTTTATTTAAAAATGATAATGATTTTTTTTCAACTTTAGTGGAGTTTAATTAAACTTAATTTTCAAACTCACATCAATACGCAACAGAACTATATTATGTGTGTCTTTTACCACCAATCCCAAGTCAAAGTTGATAATGTTAGTTACTTAAAAATATGGTGTTTTTCTCCTGCATTTATTGTTATTTGATCCTTTATTAATTATTTTCTATGATTTATGAATATATTTATCATAATATTAAACTTAAGCAGATATTAAAAAGTAAAAACTCAATAAAGAGAAATTAAAAAAATGAAAATTTAAATAATTTTCATGATTTTTAATTACTCTATTTATTTCATAATTCTTTTACATTTGTATTAAAAAATTATAATTGGTTCTCTAGACCCTTTAATTATAGGTTATATGGGAAAATTTACAGGAATATAAATTTACACTGAATTTACGTAAATATATTAAAAAATTATCACAAATTTGGGAAAGTTGTACTCCTGAGAAACAACTTGATTGTTCTAAGGTGATTCTAGCCTTAGACGACTTCAATTGCACATAAACAGATACACTGAAGTCGTGATCATCCTACACGACTTTAGTTCAAAAAAATTATATAGAAGTTGTACTAGGTAATGACTACTTTAATTAATAATGTAAATATGCTTAAATTGTTAATTTTTTTAAATGAAGTCGTCATAAGTTTATAGAATTGTAAATAAATGAGGTAGGGTTTATGGAATTATAAATAAAAAGAAGTAGGATTTATACATTGATTAAAAAATAGATAACAATAAAAAAAATTAACAATACCAAGTATTACTATTATTGTATAAAAGTGAATAAATCATCCATGAGAAGTTTAGCCACATGGTGATCTTCTTCTTTGTCTTCTTGGTTGTCCTTGTGGCTCTTGTTCAGAAGGAAAGTTAGGAGGTGGTGCAAAGGGACTGTCATCGTGTCTTCGACTTCATTGTAGTCACTTAGATTTCCAGACACATGTGAAGACATTTTTTGTCAATAACAATGCATGAATGACATTGGATTGTAGACATATGGGGGGTCATGGTGGAGGTGACAAAGATATTTGATGGACCAGCAAAGCAATTGAAAGGTTGTTGATGGAAACGCGATTTGAATGACATGTTGTGGGGTTGATCCATATATTTGAAAAATTGAGTTGGTTGAACCCCTGGCAAATGAAAAGATTGTTGTTGAAATGGTTGAACATTAGAATAAGACCCAACATGATGTTGATAGGATTTTGAATAAGGTTGTGTAGTCTCATGTGACACATCATATTGTTGCAAAAATATTTGTTAATTTTGGATGAATGAAAGAATGATAATAAAAAATTTTGGAAATTAACTTGCATCGTCATCAGACGTTGAGTGTATAGGTAATATGTAGGATACGTAGCAGACAATACGAATGATATACCATTGCATGTATGGTGTATTGTCATGCAAATGACCATTTATGTTGAAATTATTTCCCTAAATTAGACTATTGTGACAATCATTCTACATAACTATCCATGTGGCATGATACTGTGGCCAATATCGGTAAGTCCTTCCTCTCATATCCTCTTTGTGATGTTGATCAAGGTTGAATGGGTGAGTTGAAATACTTTGCCAAAATCCAAACTAGAGCATAACCCTATCAACTTGATGAAATTCAACTGTTGTTAAACAAATGAGAGGAGCTACCACCTGAGTAATTGGAGAAACCTCTATAGTTATCAACCGACTAACTTCATCTCCCAATATGAAGTCCAAATAAACTGTAAATAAATGTTGGTTACATCAGTAATACAAAAATATAATTTAAAATGGTATGTAAGATTCAGTTTTCTTTACAACCTCTTTATGTTTAATTGCACCAAACATGTTACGTATTTGAGTAAGGGTGGTTGTTGTTGTGTTTGTCCTATGCATCCTCCGAGACCTCCTAACATAAACATATGAAGATAAATAAATGTAAATCAAACATAACATGACGTAAAATTTATATTCATGTGTCATTAATGAATACAAAAATAACATACATTTTCGCAAATGGGTATAAGGTAATCTTTTTTTTCTTAGACACAAATGGACATGTGGCATGTTGGTGGAACATCAATAAGTGGTCATGATCAAATAGTAATTAGAGGTATCATGGAAAACATAGGTGAAGATGACGATAACTATGATTTCGATTTGGAAGACGAAGATGTTGTTATGACATCTTCTTCAGAACATATTATGCCAGACAGTCGATTTGGATATAACATTGAACATGAGCTGCACGAGCGCATGTCTTTCACATCAAAGGAGACTACATTGAATGTCATAAAGCAATACCACATAAATAATAATTACAAATTTTTCGTCAAGGAATCAAAGCCAGACAAATTTGTCGTTTGTTGCATGCATCATGACAACGAGTTTCAATGTTGAATACATGCATCTTTTAGAAAAATCCAAAGACAATGGGAAATAAAAAAATTAGATGCAAAGCATACTTGTTTGTCAACCACTCTTTCGGAAGATCATGTAAATTTGGACTCAACCCATATTGCGTCCATAGTGTTGACTTCGGTTAAAGCAAATTTGTCTATCCCAATCAAAAGCTTAATTGCAAAAATAAAAAATATACATGGTTATACTATCACATATAGAAAAGCATGGTTGGGAAAATAGAAAGCTTTTGCTCTAGCATTTGAGGATTGGGAACAATCATATAATGATCTTCCTAGATGGTTGAAAGCAATTTAGGAATTTTTTTGTAGTATATTGCTTCTCTTTGTATGTTAGATGGTGTTGAAGACATATCTTGTTACATTTTGGATCGTGTGTTTCGGTCTTTTAAGTCTTGCATCAACAATTTCAATTTTTCCAAGCCCATTGTACAAGTTGATGGCACATCTTTAACCGAAATATATCATGCAACATTGATTACTGCAATCACTCAAGATAAGAATCATAACATATTTCCATTAGTGTTTGTCATTGTTGAAGGCGATAGTCGAAAGACTTTGATTTAGTTCTTCCAGTTATTGCGATTTACACCTCACCCAAATTTGTGAATGACTATTGATAGAGGAACCGACATAATCTCAACATTACAATCTGAAGAAGTTAGATGGGAAGGAGATGATCTCATATATGTGTATTGCATATGGCATATCGCATCCAACTTCAAAAAAATGTTCAAAAGTTCTGAGTTGAAGCAATAGTTGATCAACACGAGTAAGAACATTACTTAGCTTGCCTCACACATAATTACAAAGTTTTTTACCATTTAGCTAATTTCATTTACTACTTTATGACAACTTATGAAATGAAGCAACCAATTGTACAAGCAAAGCTATAGGCTATGCAATGAGTTCAAGTAAGTAGTTTCCTGAATAGATTGCATTTCGTTAGAAAAGAAGACTCATACGTACAATGGAGGCAAGATGTATGACCACAATTCTAGCGTAATGCATGAACTTTGTTCTTAAGGGAGCTCGTTCCTAGCCGATTTTCGCTTTGGTAAAGACAACATTGAAAGAACAAAAATATGGTTTGTGGAACGAAGGTTGAAGATAGACATGATGCTACACACATGTCATTATTAACCAAAAGATATTATAGTCTTACTAAAAAAAATCAACAAAATTTGGCTATGTGTTTTGTGCAAATGTTTAATCGAGAGAATTCAAAATTTATTGTCCAAGAATTAGTCACCCCCACCATGGTTGATGAACAATGTCATATACAATTAGATTAAATTATTGGTGGTGTGATTGTGGCCACTTTCAAGCTCTCTGACTTCCCTGCCCTCACATAATGGCCACTTGTTCCTCTTATCATTTACAACCGATGGCATTCGTTGATTGAGTGTACAACCTCCACACTATTAAAAAGACTTATGAAGTTGAATTTCATCGAGTTAAAAACGAGGATTATTGGTCTACTTATACTAGACCAAATTTCATACATGACCAAATTTTAAGAAGACCTACCACTACTCTTTTCCAGAATGAAATGGGTCAACCAATTCAGAACAAGGCAAAAAAATGTTCTTCCTGTTGAACCAAGTGGTATTCAAGCTTTGAAGAATTCAAACCCTTTGAAGAATGTTGAAGGCTTGGCTGTGCTTGCTGTTACTGAGCTGTCTTAGATAGGATCTAGGGTAGATTGTTTATGTAATCCACTCTTGATTGAATCCAAAGCATAGGCATTCTGCTTGTATTGATTTCAGAATTGCTTCTGTAACAAGTGTAATCCGTGTATCTGTTGAACAAGAATCTTTGTGTGTTTGCTGAGAAGTGTTGTGTGTTCTTGAGGGGATCAAGATCAACATTCTTAGTGTTGGTGTGTTGGCCAAGAGAAGTGTGTGTCTTGAGGGGAT
>Ga0123342_1005132_pt1 | contig 19305 bp, 11 predicted proteins | sample Turbeawhitnodule_FD_89960 | JGI IMG/M metagenome (GOLD analysis project Ga0123342, IMG submission 89960) | Root nodule microbial communities of legume samples collected from Mexico - Turtle bean Mexico white nodule | ecosystem: Host-associated > Plants > Roots > Nodule | place: Mexico: Nepantla... | reverse complement strand
CCCCCCCCCCCCCCCCCCCCCGGTTGTTCTTCAGCTTCTTCGCAACTGCACGACCATCGCAGCCTGTCGTAGCCTCCTTGTCGTCGTCACACCTCTCTATCGGCGTCACAGGGAAGCTCGCAAAAGAATCAACTCCCAAACCGCCTCCCACCACCTCATCGTCATTTCCTCTAGTTATGTTGCTGCTGAGACCCACCAAGCGTGTCGCGCCACCGACTGCCACGTTACCAATGTGTTCTGTCACGTTGTCATTTGGGCCAAACCCTAGGCTTTCCCCTACCCAACTTTTTGTTCTCAATTGGGCCTGAACCAACCCACTACAAATTAGGTCATTTGGTCATGTCCCTTTGAAATTTGTTCCGTGATTAATTCCTGCCAGGAGATTGTTAGTATTACGCGCCCCATTTTCCTTTATCAATATACCCTCTTTCCTAAGTTCTAAAGCATCATTATGACTCTTCGCATCAGAATTAATTCCTCCACCTGTACATACGCCGCCTTTCATGATCTTTTTCCCTTCCACCGGGAACTGAACAGTCTTCTCTTCACCTCTCCTTTTCTCCAGACCTATCGTCGTGATCAGAGCACTCAAATTCAGTCACCCCAAATATGACTTACCATTTTCATAAATTTTTTTATCCATTTTTATAAATCTATATTTTTTTACACCAAATAGGTAAAAAAAACCCTATCTTAACCAACCATGCTCAGCATGTTAAAATATGATAAAATAATTGATTGACAGTTAAAATATGATAGTGGTTAATTAATATCATTGTACGAAAAAATTATCATTTACCACTACAAGAAAACGGGCCATTAGCTTCTAGATATTTGCGTGGGCCTAGTGTGAACGCGTTTTCCATCGGCCAAACCCACGCAAAACCGACGCAAAATAGTTTTTCGTGGGTTGTCTGACACATAACAAACGCACAAAGAGATTTAAAAAATAATAATTTCATTTTAAGTTGTTTGTCGGCATGGTCGACGCTCCTTGTAGAAAAAAAATATTATGCGTGGACTGTAGCCGACGCATAGTTATATTTTAATATTTAAAATTTAAAAACTTATTTATTTTAAATTTATTTAATGTATAATATCAAGTTTTAGTACTTTTAATTAAATTCTAAAGTAAAATTTAATTTTAAGTTTTGTTTTATGTATTCATATTCACTTTAAATATTTGGATGGATGAAATTATCTGAATGAATTTGTTTAACTATTTGAATGATTTTTGTATTGTGAATGTGGTGTGAATGATAGCAATTTGTTATGTTGAATTCTGAATTTCATTGGTTTGGTATTTGTTGTCTTACATAGTAAAATGGCTAGAACAAAAAATATATGTTTTTTTTTGTTACCATTCATGGGTCGGCCAAGCTCACGCAAGCTTTTATTTTTTTACATTAATTAATTTATGCGTTGGCCTTTGCATTGATCAGGCCGTCGCAAAATCTGATGCCAATTTTCTTTTTTCAGTTCGTCAGCTAAACCGACGCATAGGCGATTTTATACATTTGCGTCGGTTTGACACACAACTAAGCCGATGATATTTGTTTCATCACCATTCCACGATTTTTTTTGTCAAATTATTGACTTATATAAATCTAACATTTAGGCGTCGATTTTTCTCATTCGCGTCCCTTTTTTACGACAAAACATCATGTTTTTCTTCTATTGTACTAGAGGATAAAAATTAAAGTGTTAGGATTACTATTCTACTAATATAATATAATTTTAAGAACAAAACTTAAACTGATAATCTAAATTTTGAAGTTCTACATTAAGATTCATTATATCAATAATTTGCGTTAACATGATCATTTATTAATATATAATATTTTTAAGCATAAATTCACATTATTAATAAGGTATTTTCGGTTAAGAAAGATTATACTAAGGTAGGCTAATTAAATTTTAAATCATTACTAAATTAAATTTTTTGTATTAATCATTCTCTTTTCTTGTATTTAATATGCATATTTTAAAAATAATGGTGATTATTTTGGTGATATTAGTATATTAGTAACTCAAAGCTTCAATCGTGAAAATGTCTTTCATGTTCATTTGTTTTCCAATTCCGAATTGATAAGCACAATGGGTCACCATCAGTATCAATTCACGATATTCATAAAAAAATTAAATTAATTGTTTGAATAATCAAATGACTGCTGTCATGCAGTGTAAATAGTTGTCATTGACTCTGATATACCACATGCTTTACCTTTCTCAACGGTTGCCAAACTAAGCTGCAAAATAAAAGGAATTACAGCATTATTTGAATTAACCAATATATATTATATATTATATTATTGTTAAGTCATGGATTTGACGTATGAAATATAATAAATGGTTTATCTTATGACCTTCAAACTCACTATAGATTTATTGACCTACGCCTTAGGTTTGGGCATGTTAGGTACCTGATCCGATAGTTGGTCATTTATGGTTGTTTCCTGACCTATGTATCTAACGTTATGAGGAATACAAATTAAGGAATCTCAAATCAATTAGTCTTAAACACTCAATTAAAACAGAAATCATAACTAAAGGTAGAGAGATTACAATTCAGTCTATATATATCAGATTATGATCTACAAAAAGAATCATCTAATAAACAACACAGGGAGTACTCTCAACTCCTATTTTATATCATATTTATTATATTTTATGTAAAACAATTATATTTTAAGATTTGATCATACGAGTAGAAAGAAAAAAATCGTTGTTGATAATTATTAAATAACGCATTAACATAAAACATAGGGTTATTATCTTAGTGCAAGAACTTCTATTTCTATAGGTAGTATTTGCTGTTGAAAATTAATCTAAAAAATAACTAATTAAAAAGGTGTGATTCTTTTTTATCAAAATCTTGAAGAAAATAATCATTTACAAATCAGAAAAAAGCCAGCAAAGTCGAAGATAAAAAAATGCTCATAAGTAAATTATTATTTTACTTGTTGAAAATATTTATTTTATCTTTACCTATATATAAATGGGATTTTTCATTATAACCGTTTTTTGGTGTACACAATTTTTTTTCGATTCTACTCTTATTTAATATATCTCATCTACACCTATATATAAAGGGATTCTTCATTATAACTGATTTTTTGTGTACACAATTTTTTTTTCAATTCTACTCTTATTTAATATATTTCATTTTATTAATACAATGAAGTGTTTTTTCATATGACTCTCTCACTCTTCCCTTAATTCCTTATTTTAAGGCAACAAAGAGAGCATACTCTCACACATCTGAACACCAAATCTCACATATAAAATAAAATAATCTTCACTTTTAATCACTCTTTGCACTCTATTTTTTGTTTTTCAATTTCGATTCATCCAAAATTATTTCTATATGTATACTACATTTCTTGTCATCATGAAAATTGAGTAAAAGAGAAAAATGTAGAAACAATCGCGTCTGTGTTTCCACTAGTATATATAACTCTACAAGTTATTTTTCCTATTTTTTAACATGTATAATATTTAGAAAGTTTTCACAAAACCTAAACTTTTTTTTATCCCAAAACAAGGTTTTGACAACAAAAATTTATTATTGAAAAATTTCATAACTAAAAACTAATTTAAATAAGACGAAAAAGTAAAGAGATAAAAAAAATTAACGAAAATCAATTTCATAGAAAAATATATTTAACCCAAATAAAAAAAATCTGAAAGAAAAAAGTGAGAGAAATTGTGATAAAATAAAATACAGTGATGAAAGAGTAGTAGGGAGAGATATATCCCTGGTGGCCCGTGACGAGGATGTTAGGAACAAGTAAGGGAAAACTGAAAGAACGTGCTTCTCTCACTTTCACTTTTTGGTTCAAAGTTTGAAGGGTCCTAATATTAGTGGTCGCTCAAAACGTGGCCAGAGTCTGACTGCTGAGGCTATGGTCCCCACGACATGACACTTCCCCGCACGTGCATGCACGCTCTTATCTCAACAACATCAATGTTGCAGAGTAAGTAGAAATGTCCAAGAATAGAGTAGAATAGCTGCCACTGTTGTGTATGGCATATACATCATATAGAAGAATCATATATATGCATGATTGTTGGCACTATTGGATTTCGCTAGTTTTTGTCATGTTAAAACTTTTTATACATGTCTTTGTATCTACGTACACCTCTCAGGTGAAGCTAAGCTAGTATTGGTTTGCTTCTTCTTCAACTCAAGTTTGATATATGTTTATCTTTAAGCTCATATTGAGATATGTGTGTGAATATGACATGCATACATAGAAATTGATAAATAAGGGGTTGGTTGGTTGGTTGGTTGGTCATTAGTTGAGTTGAGACTGAAGAAGAGTTAGACTGAGAGAGCTAGCTAGGTGGCCTAGTGTGTTTCTGTGTTGCTTTGGTTGTGACCATGTTCTAAGATATAGGGAAAGGAAAAAAAGGACCAATCAATTAGTCACCTCATGCAGATAACAAATTACAAATTGCTACAATAATTTCAGACCTCCCCATTATCTATTCTTCACATTCTGCTATTGTTTGACCAGTAACTGATGACAATGGATGATAGCATGCATTATATTCTACTTGGTTTGAAATGTTTGCATTTTGTTTGATGAGGTTGGTAAAGAATGGTGATGAAACTTTGACTTTGAAACTAGAGATGTAAACTATGGGAAGGGGTGGTGGCTAAATAATTTAATAAGCATTGTGGCTTGGTAAGAAAGACAGTATATATATATATATACATACAGAGTACACAGTAGTGATAGCAATGCAGTAATAATGAGAGGTGTACAGCAATTTCGTGGTCATCAAATCAGTTGACTGTTCTGTCTCTCTCTAGTTGTTCTCTCGTGACCTGAGGTGTCACTCATTCCATTGCCACATTCAGCAGTTTCATCATGATACATTGGTGTTTCTAGCTTGATTAAAGAGACGTCTCCACAAGTATACATTCTAAAGAAAAGAGTCAAAGTTTTTGTATCTATTGGTTTTGCTGCTATATCTAATTATATTTTGTTTTTAACAAGTCCCTCCAAATACCAGCATTAGGTTTAATCACGGCATCATTAGGCTTAACCACCATATATTAGTTATTGTCTTATTTGAAGTTTGGAATTTTCTGCTGTGACCCCTAGCTTTGCCTCTGATAAACATTAAGAGAAAATTTCATCATATATTATTATATATTTAGTGCAGTTTTGGTGCTTTATAAGAGAAAACTTCGAGATCTGGTAAAGGATTTAATAATAATAAATAATAGTAAAAATGTTAATAATATTAATGATGGTGGAATGAGAGTAGCATAGTTGTTTAGTTTCTCCAGCTGAGTTATTACGAAAGAGTGGGCTTTAAGCCTAACTCAACTTCGTAAAACCAGCTCATAAGGGTGAGGTTTGCCCCCACTTATATACTATTAAAGGCTTTAATCTCTAGTCGATGTGGGATCTCCAACACACTCCTCACGTCGAGACCGTCAACTTGTGTGTGGGACTATATATTTTGGATGATCCGGCCCGATAGCTAGTTGACCTGGGATCTCCAACATGAGTGTCAATGTTTTTCTTTTGTTTTCCTTGTGAGTGAGTTTGAGTAGTTGGTGAAAGCCTACGTTTCTTCTTGGACTTGCACCACTTCTTACAGAGAGCCTACCTTTGAGTTCTTCTCTCAAGTGCTGAGCCCACACAGTGTTCAATGTACGAAGAGCACGGCGAGTTTTCACATAACCCACAACACCAATTGGACCATTCGAGGGGTCTCAATAATTGTACCAGCCTCACACCAATTCAGTTTCAATTGCAATTTAATCTCACAGATATTACTTTTCATATTTTGTAGTTAATTACGTTTTTTTATCTGTTTTCATATTTATTATTTTTTAATATTATTTCAGCTTATACTGATATTATTGGTTTTAATTGTGTCTGAGATTTCTTTTAATTAGAAAAAGGAAAACTCGAGATGATTAAAAATAGTCATCGCCAAACCTTCAGTTTGTGCATCATAAATGCATTTTTTTTGGCTGTATTATAAATGTATTTAAATTTTCAGAATTGAATTTCTCATAGGACGTGGATCATTATTGTCAGTGACTATTTTGGTCAATACTTTTCAAAAACTAATACAAAAGATTGTTAAAAGCATTATTATAAATATCAATTTATTCAATTGGATTATAGAAATAATTTATTGTTAGAATTGATTATTCATGTTTTTTACAAATTTTAAATATTTATCTTATATATAAATTATTCAACAATTTTAGATTGTTATATATATATATATTTGATTAAAAAGAAACATAAATGTATTACTTACTAAAATAATAAATATTTGAATTTAGTTCACAGATTCAATATGTCTAATATTTTGGTTTTTGGGTTTTTTTGTTTTTTCAGTTTGATTAGATCTTATAGTTGTTTTATTTCAAATCTTCACAACTTAGCGTTCCAGTTCTACATAATATCTTTACAGGTGATCATTTCTATTTCTTTTATCATTACTTTTTCAATTCAAGGTAATGCTCATTTATATTTATTTTTTATCACTGAAAAGAATAAATAAATAAATATAAATTACTTAAGGGGTGGTTCAACCAATATACATATCAACAATTCTTTTTAAAAGGAAAGTCCTATGGACGACTATAACCTACAACTCAAAATCAACAAAGGCACCTAGAAGAACAACATCATCAAACCAAACTATTCAATCTAACAAACTATTAAAGACTTTTGATTATAAGCAAACAAGTCAACGAACCAAGACATCAGTCAAAAAAGGAAAAACACGCAGAAGCAAAATTAGATGTAATCCAAGACCAAACCTTTAATTGAGTCAAAGAAAAAATTTCATAATGATCAATCATTCCACCTTTGAAGATGTGTTTGTTCCTGTGTCTCCCAATCTCACCAATGACTGCAATTCAGACACTTCCCCAATCGGCGTTTACATAGTTTGGCACATTGCACAACTTAAAATGTAGGAAATGTGAACCAGAATCAAAATGATCTATCGACCCCACCCGAAACCAAGCATAACACTCATTGCAAACTAACCAAGCAATTCTACACAAGCAACAAGATATATAATCGACTGTGACCCCTCGCCTTACTAGATTGGACTTAGAGGCGATCGTATTATCCAACACCCTCCAAGTTGTGAAGTGAGCAAAAAGCAAATCTTTGATCTTCCAAAAAAATTCGAACAAGGACGAACTTTCTCGATAACGAGAATTCCTTAATATATTGTAGGTCGAACTGACCGAGTACATCGTTGACACGTCGTCCTTCCACACCTAGAAATTTTCCTTTACTAAAACAAGACACAAACCATGAATCACCTGTATAAGTTGAAGTTCCTAATTCTTCTTCCAATCAAACAAGTCCTTTCTCCAAACTAGATCCTAATTCCAAGAGCCAAAAGACCACTCCCCAAAAGAATCCAAAAAGGCATCTTTATTATTACTAAGGAGAACAATCTCAAAAACTTACTCTTCATAGCTTTAGCTCTCGCTCACTCATCATCCCAAAACAAAATATTATCCTCGTTATCAACTGCCCACTCAAAACAAGCCACAATATTCCTTCCCCACTCCTCCAAATCCCGTTCAGATCTTTCCACCAAAGAAACTCCATGTGGGAACTCCTAAACTCTTTTGGACTCCTCCAGCCACCATATTTAGACTCAATAACCTCTTTCCACAAACCATCCTTGTCTGATACCAAACGCCAAATCCATTTCCCTAACATAGCCACATTGAAAAGCCTTAAATCCATGATACCAAGACCACCAACTTCTTGTGACTCACAGACCTTTTTCCAAGAAACCCAAGCTATCTTCCTCCCCTCTGAGCCCCAACCTCAAATAAAATTGATCTGTAATTTCACAATTTCCTTCAACACCACAGAAGGCATCTTATACAAAGAAACGTAAAACAATGGAATAGATAAGAGAACAGACTTAATCAAACAAATTCTCCCTGCTAACTACAAGAATCTTCCTTTCCACCTTCCCAATTTGCTTTTGATCCTTTTTAACACACCGACCCAAAACGCACTTCTCTTATGACAACCCCCCACAATCATCCCCAAATACTTAAAAGGAGTATTCATCACATCGCAATTGAGAATTGTCGCAAAACGTTGAATCACTAACTTATCAACCCCCAACCCACCAACTCTACTTTTCATAAAGTTAACCTTACGGCTAGAGGCTAACTCAAAGCAATTCAAAATTACCTTAATAGCAAATACGCTTTTAGTATTAGCTTCACAAAAGAACAAAGTGTCATCTACAAATTGAAGCATATTTACCTTTACCTTCTTAACCATGATTTCCAAGCTCTCTACCAGATTCATCTTAATAGTTTTCCTTGACACCCGTGCCAAATTTTCATTTTCAACCACAATGAAAAACAAGAAAAACGCGATAGGATCACCTTAACGTAAACCCTTTTGTAGATAGAATTTTTAGTTGAACTTCCATTTACTAACACCATATAAAAGAAGATTCCAAACATTAACTAATAAGTTTTTTATTTTATTTAATCTTCAGTCCAAATCTCAAAATTTCTTCGATATGAGTTATATTATAAAATTTTAATTTACATAATTGTCTAAATCCATTCCAAAGTCTTCTGATTTCGTGGCACCTATTTCTTTCTGTTAATCAGCATTATATAGTTATCTATCACATTACTTTGCGAAGTGGAAGAGTCACAAACACTTGAGGTCAACCATACTTTGTGAGATTACCAACATGAAGTTGAACAAGAGTTCGAGATCGTGGTGCAAACCCCACAATCCCTTGATCAAAATCTCAACTTGCAGACTACCCAATTTCCCAATTCAGATTCTCCTCCTGGGTCTCTGTCATTTATTGGTCCCTGCATCTTGTTCCCGGAAACCCCCACCTCTTCCAATTTTGCCTCTCCCAACGGCGTTGCAGCTCCAATGGCAACTGCGCGACATGTCCCTCTTCTTCCATTTCGGCCCCAACACCTTCACGGACTCCGAATGGGGTTCCGGCCACGCTCACCCCTCCGTCTTCAACCCCACCAAGCTCAACACATCGCAGTGGATAAGGGTCGCAAAAAATTGTGGCTTTTCGACAGTAATCCTCACTGTAAAACACCATGATGGGTTCTGCTTGTGGCCCTCTGATTACACCGACTATTCCCTGCGTTCCAGCAACTGGAAGAATGGGAGCGGCGACGTCGTCGCCGAGCTCTCATCCGCCGCCAAGGATGCCGGCGTCGGCTTTGGAATCTACCTTTCGCCGTGGGATCGCCACGAGACAAGTTTTGGTGACACTTTGCGGTATAATGAGTTCTACTTGGCCCAAATGACTGAGCTACTCACTAGGTAACTAAATTAAGTAGTTGTGAACATGTTAAATAATTAAGTAATTATTCGCATGTTAGTATTTATTTGTAAGTTGTTTTTATAATGTAAGGGGATAAATGTTAAATTAAAAGTTCAATTTGTAAGCATTTGCAGTATAAAGTGTAAAGAACTGTAGGATCTTTTAGTCTTAGTTCCTCTAGAAATTATTTATTTCAGTTCTTATATTTTAATAGTTCATATACATACACTTTTCATTCCGTTTTAGTTTTTATGGTTTATGAACGTCAGAGACTAAAATGATAGTGTAAAATAATTGGATTATTGACTAATATGTTAAACTGTTTTCAAACACATCCTAGTTATGCTGGACTGGACATTTTTATAAGCTATTTTATAAGTTTTTCGTAACTCACATACGTGCATAAAATAAGTTTCAATAAACCTTATAACCATAGTTAGTGTTGCGTTCTATGATCATCTTTACCTGTGTGACTCCTAAGTCACACTTGAATTCCTATATGTTAGGTTTGTTGAGAATCTGGTATCTATTTAGTAATGCAATACATTTGTGATTGGAGAGATAACATTACTATTTTGAAATTCTCCCTGTGATCCTGTGAATCATTCTTTTTATATGCCAATTTGCTGTCAATATATATTCCATGTTTATTTAAATAGTAAGTTCATTCAAACCAGGTATGGAGAGATAACTGACGTTTTTCTGGATGGTGCAAAAGGGGAAGGGGAGAAGGACATGAATTATCTCTATACAAGCTGGAATTCTCTGATTCACCAGCTCCAACCAGGGGTCTCTATTTTTTCTGATTTGGGTCCTGAGACAAGGTGGGTAGGTAATGAGTACGGTATTGCTGGCTTCACTTGTTGGTCTCTATTCAACAAAACAGGCTTTGAAATTGGTCAAATTGATCTCCAGTAAGTTCCATTTTGTACTAATACTCCTATAGTTTCCCTTACTTTTAAATGATGTTTGGTTTACATGATTACTTTGTTGTCACTTAGCATTATATATAGTTGGATTATAATTCTTGCTGCATGGTGTTTTAGCTGCGTCAAACACTTCTATAGAGCAATTTTGAAAATCATGGAACTCTCTATAATTCGTACATGGGTATTCAGAGAAATGAACTTATTCTGATTCAGCCTATTCATTGGTTTTAAATGAAGTTGAAGAATGTAAATTTCAGTTAGTTCTTTCTTTGTTGCTTGTATCCTTTGCAAGGCTTGAAAATGTGGAGAATCATGTACATGACTAAAATGCTCTCAAAATGGCATGTGAAAAAATTAATACTCTCAGATTACATAGAACCAGAGGTTCCCTTGTTTCTACTTTGAGTACTGTAGACATTTACCAATGTGTTTTGGTCATCAAACAGATACAATAGCGAGGGAGACCCATTAGGTCCTGATTGGATTCCTGCTACATGTGATGTCTCAATAAGACCCGGTTGGTTTTGGCATGCTTCAGAAAGTCCGATGTCTGCAAGGAGTCTACTTGAAATATACTATAAATCAGTTGGTAGAAACTGCAAGCTATTATTGAATGTACCCCCAAACTCCTCGGGTCTTATTTCAGATGAGGATATCCAAGTTCTTCAAGAGTTCGCTGAACTTCGGAGGTCCATATTTTCTCACAATTTGGCTATAAATGCTGTTATTAATGCCAGCAGCATAAGAGGGGGGATTCAAGATACTCACTTTAGTCCCTACAATATTCTTAAAGAAGGTATATACACATATTGGGCTCCCGAGGAGAACCAAACTAAGTGGATATTGTACATAAATCTCGAAGAACTAGTATCATTCAATGTTTTGCAATTACAAGAGCCTATTCACATGGGACAGAGGGTGATTGAATTTCACCTTGAGACGTTGAGCCAAGATGGTGTATGGATGAGAGTTGTAAATGGGACCACAATCGGATATCAGAGGCTGTTGCTGTTTCCAAAACTGAAGTCTCAGTATTTGAAGCTAGTTGTTGACAAGTCACGTGCAGACCCATTGATATCATACTTAGGAATCTACATGGATTCTGTTACCGTTTTGAGGGACACACCTGATAAAAAATCAGGAGCCTCTTTCAATGGAAGTCAAGTTCTGCAGACCACCACGCACAACAGTTCCCTAAGTGCTGCAATGTAAACTTTGTTCAATTGTAAAATTTGAAAGCACTTTACACGGAAAATACACTTTCAATTTTCTTAGATTCTTTATAATTCCTTGAATACGGTTATAAGCAGAAGAGATTAATCCCAGTGAATTGATTTGTTCTTTTACAAATGTTGCAAAAGGTCTCTCATCTTTTATTCTATAAGTGTGATTTATTATAGAATAAATTTCAAATAAATTTTACTCAATAACAGCATCTAGAAAGAATGTGATAAAAAGTGTATTAATTTCTTCACAGCGCTGGTGAACACAACCTATCAAATGGGCAAATGGGTGGGTAATTTTCTCCAAAACCATACCTTTCCTCTCCCTCTGCAGATCTTTAGTAACTAGTGGCTTAGTCATTTAGTTGCCATTGCATGAAAAAATAAAAAAATAAAGCTTTGAATACTTAAAGATACTAAAAGATGGGGATTTTTAATTGACTTGCGTTGGTAATACATTCTTATCCATATTTATTGTTCCTCCAATCAAAACAGAGTTGTTAGGCATATGAAATTTGAATTAACCTAAACAAGCGAAGAGAGCAATTGAGGGAGAGAAAAGAAACACAGAAATGGAAGAAGGAAGCAAAAGAAGAGTAACGTGCACTATTCTATCCATAGACCACACCGATATGTTTTACAGAGTGTGCGGCGTTTGCGAAAGGACTCTTCCCAACCCCTCTTCCATCTGCCACTCCTGCAACCCTCCCTCCAAACGACTCTTTCGCTTCCTCGTATCGTATCCTCTCTCTTTTTTTTCCTTTCTTTTCTCTCCAACAAAATTTAATATAACAACCTTGTTTTGTTTTGTTTCTTCGGTAGATGTCAGTTGCCACAGACACAGAGGTTCTCACTGTCATCTGCTTCGACAGGGTTGCCAAACTCCTCCTTGGCTGCTCCGCGGATGAATTCTTCCACTTCGCCAAACTTTACCCTTTTTCCGGTATTCTCTACTGCATTTTTTATTTCATATATATTCTGCATTTTCTAGTAAAAATATTTTCTATAACTTGTTCTTTATTAACGAAGGGGTCACGCTAAATGAAATAATGGAGGGAGAGATGTTCACTGTGACATTATCCAAATCAATGAACGCCAATGCACAACACATCAGAGTTGCATCCGCTGTTCCTCTAAGCTCTTCATTTCAACCCGCAATTAACCTTTTGAAACAATGCTACCAAACGCCACACGCTTCCTAGTCTTGTCACCACTTTGGTATACTTTTTTTTAATGTTTCCATATTCATATTCCCTTTTTCTTAATTGTCATTTGTATTGCTCAAGAATTGAAATTTGCTTTCAATACAATCGGGTGTAAAGTTGTACACGATTTGGTGACATGAATACATGGTTTGTTTCAAATTCTTCAGTGGGCAGTTTCAAGGATAATAAGAGAAACAAGAAAAAAAAAGAATTATATTCCACCCTCCCATTATACACACGGAGAAGACATCAATATCTGTGCAAGAAGAGGGATGGTTTTGGGTTTTGTGCTCTGAGTGCATCATTTTGGAGAGACATTATCCCCATTCTTTGTCATTGTCAGTTTCCCTTGCATCCAGCTTCTTAGCATTGTAAGTGCAGCCTTTGGTTGATCCATAGGCACCATGTGACCAGCCTCGTATACCTGTTTTTGTTTAACCAAAAAATAAAGTCACCAGAAGTGAATTCACAATTTCACGCATAGCAATAAACCCTTCAACACAAACCTTCAGGAAAGCGAGAGGTCCATGGCTTTTCAGCAAGCCTGCTTCTGCACCTTCCACCAAAAATGGGACTGTACCAGACGCCCCAAATTCTTTTTGACCGGACCACTGCATTGCTTGAACCCACCTTGAATTCCCTGCCCAAATCACAGACACATTAATTGTTTGTTTGAATTCACATTAAGTTTCCAGAATCACATTCAAATATCAACTAAGGTGATTTTTGATAAATATCTGTTCATACTTTTGATTCCAGATTCACAATTGACTTTTGAGGTGAAATAATTTTTTACAATTATTATGTTATAACATAAGTGTACTAAATACTATTAATTAGTTAGAATAGAAACATTCAAATATAAATTGTAGCATTTTGAAATCAATTTTGCAAATGTTCAGTCAATCAAACTAAGAATGCTCAATGACCTCTCTATCCCTTTGATATGCTATTTTGGTTCCAAATAAATTGAGTATACGTAGGTTTACCAAGCCAATTGCATATGAGATCTTCTTCTCCAGCATACACAAGCACCTTGATTCCATCCTCGAGGAGTGCGGGAATACCCGCTTCTAGATTTTTCATCCAGTCTTGCATCATAGCACTATACACTGTGCTACTGCATGAAACGAAGTCCAACTCCCCAACACCTAAAGCATCTCTCACTGTCTTCTTGTTTAAGAATTCCTCCATCTCAGAGAAGTCATAGCACAGATCTCCCACACATTTCTTTCTAATGTCATAGTACTGCATTTAGAATAACAGGATGTGATATTAAACTCAATCTGCATTATTTTAATTCATCTTGATCGTAGTACTCTTTATATTGCTAAAATGAAGATGCAAAAGTTTTTTCATGGTAAAACTCAAACTGCATTGTTTTAGATCTTACATTAACATCTCCAGCAATGTTCATTATCCGATTGAATATCCTATTGCAAACATATAATGAAGTTTCACAGGTTTCTCCACCTTCAGTGCCTGATAAATGAAATACAAATTAAGAGTGTCATTGAACATAAGTAGTGTGAGTAGTGCAATAAATTGGTAAAATTATATCCCTTGTGGTTTTCTTTTCTAAGGTTACCCACTCTCTGGCTAAATAACTCTGTAGTGAAAAGGAAAAAAAATAAAGGAAGTTATTTATACCGCAAGCTTCTATGGCCTGCTTGCATGATGGGAGCAACTTGTTGATGCTATTATAATCAGCCTTTTCAATCAGTCCTCTGTCTAATGCATAGTCTGTATACGCCTGGTACTGAATTTCAGGATTGGTTAAGCCATTACCAATAGCAAAACCCTGTTTATTATATAGGAAGAAACGAATCAGTACAACGAAGAAAAAGCAATTACTTAACCTTTCATAGTTATGTTATAGGTTATGAGATAGTACAAGACCTTTAGATTTATATGAATTCCTTCTTTTGCTTTGTTTCCTTGGTGAACCCTGGATGCAAGAGCTGGAATGTAGTGTCCAGCATATGACTCTCCAGTAATATAAAAGTCATTCTTAGTGAATTGAGGGTGCTCCTTGAAAAAGGCCTGTTATTATTGTAAAATTTAGTGGACTCGTGTATGCTCAACTGCATAGTGTAACATACAGTTTGAAATTTTGATGGTACTTATATATCAATTACCAATCTTGCATTTTTAATTTATCTACAACCAACCAAAGGTAAATCAATTTTAACCAATTAATGTAAGTAATTATAAAAAAACAGAAATGATTGAGTTTGATTTTATTAGGAAATTATTTTATTTAATCAGTTATCAAATATACTCACCTGCAAGAAGTCATACAAATCATTGCTAACACCTTCTTCATCATGGCGAATGTCACTCTCATCAGAAGTATAGCTGAACCCCGTACCAGTGGGTTGATCAACAAATATAATATTTGATGCCTACAAAATGAGAAAACACTCTATTGGTTCTAGCATGTAGACAAATATAGTGTATCAAGTTGATTCTTTGAGCTAGCTATAGTCCTATTAAGAGTGGACAGAGATATACATAAAGTCATTTTTTTCCTGGGAGACACTGCATGGGAGCATGAAAAAGCACAGAAAAAATTGATAGGATTTGTCACAGGATGGAAATATGCGAGTGAGGTAAAGTGAGAAAAACAAAGGGGAATTTATTGCTACCTTGTCCCAACCATAGTCATTCCACACAAGGGACAAGTTCTTGGTAAGCTGAAAAGGACCATTTTCGTAAAACAAAGCTAGTTCACTGCTGCATCCTGGTCCTCCAGTCAACCATATGACAACGGGATCATCCTTTCTGTTTCGAGATTCAAAGAAAAAGTAGAACATCCTGCAGATGATAAAGAGAAAAAATATTCAATTCAATGCAGGACCACATATCTAGCTCCTAATTATTTACTGAAGATAAAATTGACTAATAAGCAACCTATAAGGAATCTGCATTATTAACCAGCCTAAACCAGTACTATATCTATGTGAGAGTAAATTTAGCTGATTGAAATTCAAAGCAGAATGTATAAAAATTATATTAGCTGTGATGTAAGCATGAATATGTGATGCGTCAAAAAACCATGCAAGACAAAGTCAACTCACTTAAAAATCTAAAGCAAATAATTTCTAATTGAGCTAGCCAAGGTTCCAGTATCAAGCATTATTAGCCTTTTGTAAATCTGAATAATTATTTAACCTTAATGAATATTTTATTTTGCATTATTTAATCCACATGACATGGCCTCAACTATAGCTGGCAGGAATTTTAACTTTGGTTGCTTTTCACCAAAACGTCCCTCTTCCTCGTGACACTTTACCTTTCCCACCTAACCGAATAAAGCAGTAGTACGCAAGCTAAACCCCTTAAAATCGCAGAAAAGAATTCTCTACCAAACAACAAGAACCATTTCTGAACATGAGTTTGCATTTTTACCTTGCAGCTTTGGAACGAGGAAGACTATAATAGCCTGCATGGTGACCAAGTTCTTCAACAGAAGACCCTGGAGCAACAAGGCTAGGAAAAGTTAACTTCTTCTCCACAATGTTTCCTGCCACAAGAAGAGAGTCACTCTCGAGTGTATTAATAGGGTCTTTAGGGAACAGGTTGAACCCTCTTATGAGTTTTTCTGCCGTTGAAGAAAAACTAAGTTCAGTGGTTGTGGGGTGAGTTGGAGAGGAGAAAGAAGGTGGAATGTTATTGGAGATGAGGAAGAAGAACATAAAAGACAGAGATGTGTTGAGGAACCTTGACGATGATGATGCCATGTTGTTTTGTTTCGTAGAAAAAAAGTGTGGCAATGGCTATGAATTTATAGTGGTGTCTTTACCTATGTGGTTTGGTTGTTAGGCTCGGGAAAAAGTTGAGTATGGGAGGCTTTGTGGTTTCCTGCACCTTTCAACTTGCTATTTTAAAATAAGTCTACATGCAAATAACTACTAGAGGTTTTTAACTCTAGCATCACAAGACAATAAAACTTTGCTTTTTAACCATAAAAACCTTTTCTTATCAAAGTTTTTAAGAATTAAATAATATATACAATAGTATTTTGAAGGTTATTTACATAAATATAAATTGGCCCACATGATATATATTTTTATTTTCAAAATTATGTTAAAGATAATTTTTAATTGGTCCAACATTTTAACACTTTCAGTATGCCTACATACATTGATTATAATTAACATGAAAATGGAAAATAAAAGTATTTATTATATAAAATATATAAAAAAAACTATTTAATACTCTCTCTATTTCGAAATAGTGAGGTTTTAACAAATAAACATTAATTTTTGTATTTCAATTTTGCTAAAAAAATAATTAATGTGAGGGAATCAACACCTAGATGAAAATGAAGAACAAATAAAATAGTTTAATAAAATTATTACTCTCATTAATTTATTTTTTTCTTAATCACTGAAAAAACTTAAGTGTTGATTGTTTTAAAATGGAAAGAGTTCTGACAAACACAAAAAAAAATATGGAAGAAGTATATTTTTAATTAATTAGCAGTACTTAATAAAGTACATAAACATTCCTTAATCTACACCATTATAACACCGAGAATCTCTTTATTTATATGTTTTGTAAAATTAATTTTTAAAGAAATGAGTTTAAATAGCATATATAATTGATAGTGCATTTAGTTTATGTATGTTGAAAAAATAATTTTGACCCTGATCTAATGTAGTAAAGCAAATAGCTTCTGTTTTTTTCATTTCTAAAGCTTAAAAGGATGAAATTGATGACCCGGTTAGCATGTCTTGCAAGTGTGGCATTCTTACGTTTTCATATTGCATGATGAATTATTGAAAATCAATGGAACAGATTCTGTCTAATCTATAATTGCAATATGTCAAAATATGCATGAAAAAGCCCCTCCTTTAATTGGTTTTGTCTCTTGCAAAACCACTTATCTTGTGCCTCATTCGTTATGTCAACATAAAGTCAATTAGAGAATAGTAAAAAGTGTGATCCTAAGTTTTAAAAAACATTCTAGATTAATATCCACTGCACAGTTATTGTAAATAAATACAATTAATTATATGTTTAAAGAAAGTTATAGCAGTAGTGTGTTTTGTAATGGTGAAGCTCATAAAGTAGCTAGGAAAGTGTAGCGTGTAAGAGATGATAGCGGTGACTTAATTGCATGCACACGCAATATTGTCTAAGCATGAAAAAAGAAAACTGATGAGTGTGTTCAACACTTTCATGAACCACACTTCTTTTGTTTTTGTTTGTGAGATGCTACAACCGAGTGCCGTACAAGACTACCAACATGTCTACAATGAAAATAGATACCTACCCTTTTCATATTCATCCTTCTGTGTCAATTATATGAACATGTGCCATACCAGAAACTTGTTGTGAAAACAAAAGGCAGAGAAAAACTTAGCCGAATATAAACAGTTTTTTACTCTTTTGCATCATGCCATTTTGATGCAATGGATTGGAGTTTCTTAAGTGTCATTTGTTGTTTTATCAAGTGAACAGAAGAAAGTAAAAGGGTTGTAGTTATTGATGATTTTGGAGTGTAGATATTGGATACATGCTAAAATTATTGCAACCATTGAGGGAATATTATAAAGAGTTTTTCGGCCTTATTATGGTTATTAGGTCAGATATTGAGTGATTCACAGATGCAAGAGTTGCTTGTGGGTATGCTATTGCCAATTTCCAATCATCCCAGCAAAAGTGAAAAATGTTGTTTTCCTTAAAAAAAAGACCTCTTAAATAATTGAATTGATAAGACTTACTTAAAAAGATGGTTAATTTAAATAAGTTATTTGGATAAACTAATTATTAATTATTAAGAGTGAACTTTAAATTTAACTCAACTTTAAAATACTGTCTTCTAAGGTGAAATTTCTATTCATTTATATATGTTTTTTCCTAAATCTTGAACACATTCTCCTCACGTTAACACTGTCAACTCGTGTGTGAGATTATATATTTATGGATGGTATCATTGTAACCCGATAACAGGTAATCCTAACAAATTTTTAATGAGATAAGTTCCAAATGACTCTGATACAATTAGGAAGTAAAATTTAAGTTTAATTTCATCTTACAAAACTGACTCCTAATTACTATCACTTATATAATATAAAATGTTCTTATATAATAGTAAATCAATTTCTACTACAACAAAATCATCAAATAGAAACCAATTTTTAGATACCAAAATAATTAGTTGCAATAGTAACTAAATTAGAGACCATTTTAGAAACTAAAAAAAAATTGGTTTCTAAACTAGTTTCTATTATTGTTAAATAGTTTCTAAATTGGTATCTAATTAGCTACCAAGGTTTTAACTACGAATTATTTAGTTTCTAAATTTGATAACAAAAAGATTTGTTGCTAACTAGATACCAATTTAAAAACCATCTAACAATAATAGAAACTAATTTAGAAACCAAAAATTTATTTAGTCACTAAAATTGTCTCTAATTTAGTCATTATAGCAACTAATTATTTTTTGTTTCTAAAATTAATTTTTATTTCATGATTTTCTTATAGTGTTCCTTGTCTCGGATTCAATAGTTTGTATGAAATATTGAGTTTTTTTTTTTTTTTTTTTTTTTTATAAAATTTAAAAATTTTTTTTTTTTTTTTTTTTTTTGTTTTCTT
>Ga0123342_1005131_pt1 | contig 19307 bp, 13 predicted proteins | sample Turbeawhitnodule_FD_89960 | JGI IMG/M metagenome (GOLD analysis project Ga0123342, IMG submission 89960) | Root nodule microbial communities of legume samples collected from Mexico - Turtle bean Mexico white nodule | ecosystem: Host-associated > Plants > Roots > Nodule | place: Mexico: Nepantla... | reverse complement strand
TAAAGTAGCAACAACCTACCATCCTCAAACTAATGGTCAGACAGAGGTTTCTAACAGGGAAATTAAGAAGATTTTGGAAAAAACAGTATCTTCTTCCAGAAAGGATTGGTCTAACAAGCTTGATGAAGCTCTCTGGGCTTATAGAACAACATTTAAGACACCTACATCTTTGTCTCCATTCCCATTGATATATGGTAAAGCATGTCATCTTCCGGTGGAATTCGAACACAAAGCATACTGGGCAATCAAGTTTTTAAACTTTGATCCTAAAGTTGTTGGAGAGAAGAGAAAAGTGCAACTTCATGAACTTGAAGAAATGAGATTCAATGCTTACCAATCTTCAAAACTTTATAAAGATCGGGTCAAATTTTATCATGATAGAAAAATTTTGAAAAGAACTTTTGAACCAGGTCAATTGGTGTTGTTATTCAATTCTGGGTTCAGGCTTTTCCCTGGAAAACTCAAATCAAAATGGTCAGGACCATTCTAAGTCAAACAAGTAAAACCATATGGAGCAGTGGAATTGGAAGATCTTGTCTCAAAAAGAAGTTGGGTGGTCAATGGACAAAGATTGAAACATTATTTTGGTGGTGAAGTTGAAAGGCACACCACGTGATCCACTTCAATGATCCTTAAGTAAATCAGGCGTCAAGCTATATGACGTTAAACGAGCGCTTGCTGGGAGGCAACCCAGTGTTTTGTTTTGAAATGTGTCTTTAATTTTTCTTTTCATTTAGTAGTATGTTTTAATATTTCATGTTTTTAAAACCAGTTTGATATGTGAAATGATTATGTAGGTTTGAAATGTTAGGTGAAATGAATGGATGGAAGAAAGCTTAGAAAGGTTTGAAACTTTTGGCAAAGACAAAATGAAAATTTTCAAGAAAAATTCATTGCATGGTAATTTTAGCTTAAGCTAGAACCTTTAGCAGAAAAATAAAGAAATTTTGTTCTGCAACTTTAGCTTGAGCTAAATTGAGCTAGCTTGAGCTAAATTGAGCTAGCTTGAGCTAGAAAAATCTGTTGCTCACTGCCAAACTTTAGCTTGAGCTAAAATAAGCTAGATTGAGCTAGAAAACTCTGTTGCTCTCGGCCAAACTTTAGCCTGAGCTAAAATGAGCTAGCCTGAAAAAATTTGTTGCTCTCTGCCAAACTTTAGCTTGAGCTAGAAAACTCTGTTGCTCTCTGCCAAACTTTAGCCTGAGCTAAAATGGGCTAGCCTGAGCTAAACAAATTTGTTGCTCTCTGCCAAACTTTAGCTTGAGCTAAAATGAACTAGCTTGAGCTAGAAAATTTGTTGCTCTCTGCCAAACTTTAGCCTGAGCTAAAAAGATATAGTCTAAGCTAGTGTTTTTTTTTTCTAAAAAAAAAACTGCAGCATTTTAAAATCAATTTGAAAACCCTGCACCCTAACTCATTTTCAGCCAAGCGTTCTTTGTTTAAAAAAAAAAAAATCATCCCAAAGCTTTCATTTAAATAGCCATCCTCAAACATTTCATCTACATTGTCATTACCAAGGTAAATAAATATTCATCTCCATAGTCATTCTCATTGCCATTTCCATTCAACCATGTCCAGTCAAACGTGTTTCCATTTCCATTTTACAGTTTCATTCTTAAATTGGAAGATTCAATCTTTTTGAAATTTCAATGTCTTGATGTTGAATAGGATTGTTGAATAGGATAATCAAAGTTAAGTATTGTTTCCATGGATTAAATACCAAAACAAAAAGTACTCATTCAATGTCATTTTATACATTGCATATCAAGTGTTTGTTAAAATGCCAATCAAATAAAACACTTTGATTTTGGGAAATGTTTATTCTTATATGTGCAGAAAAAAGGGTACGATGACACTCTAGATCCAGATCTCTATTTCACGAAGGCATACTTGGTAGGTGTAGTCCCTCACGTCAACGACCCAATAGTGATATCCGTTGTTAAGGTAGGGAGAAAGGTGCATCGGGCTTTCATTAACCAATGGAGCTCGACTGATGTGCTGTTCTGGTCCACGTTTGTCAACTTGCGACTATCCTCAGATCAGATGAGGCCACATGACGGATGTTTAGTCGGTTTTGCAGGGGACCAAGTGGAGGTTCAAGGCTACATTGATTTAAGGACAACATTTTCAGATGAGGAAGTCACGAGGACTATCGTCATCAGGTATGTTGTGGTTAATACTCCCTCTGCTTATAACCTGTTGTTAGGGAGGTCCTCGTTGAACAGGCTAGGAGCGGTAGCTTCTATGAAACATATGAAAATGAAGATACCATCCCTTGATGGAAAGGTGATTACGATAAGGTCCAACCAGAAAGATGCTAGGAAGTGTTATGAGAGCAGCTTGAAGAACATAAGGAGTTACAATTCTACTACTATTTCCCATGGGGAAAAAGTAACTGAGGTCTTGGAAGCCGAGTTAGGCCATAGACAACAGTCGGGACCAGCTGGTGACGTCCGAGAACGGGAAATCGAAGGAAAGTTGTTCAGGCTCGGTGCCTCGCTAGGTCAGGAGTTGCAAGACCAGATAGTTGGGGTGATAGCTAGGCACCTGGACGCATTCGTGAGGTCCTCCATCGACATGCCTGGGATAAACCCTCATTTCCTATGCCACAGGCTCACTATGGACAACAAGGTTTGACCAGTAGTGCAGAGGACGAGAAAATTTAACAAAGAAAGGCTTTAATCATCAAAACAGAGACTTAGAAGTTGCTTAATGTCGTCCATATTAGGGAGATCTAGTACCCTGAATGGTTGGCGAATGTGGTATTGGTTCAGAAGGTCAATGGCAAGTGGAGGATGTGCGTCGACTTCACAGACCTGAACAAGGTGTGTCCAAAAGATTCATACCCACTGTCAAGCATTGACTCCTTGGTGGACAGCGTCTTAGGGTGCCGACTACTGAGTTTCCTGGATGCATTCTCGAGGTACAACCAGATTCGGAAGCACCCCAATGATGAGAGTAAGACAACTTTCATGATGGAGCTCGCTAACTATTGTTACAAGGTCATGCCATTTGGCCTAAAAAATGTTGGCGCCACTTATCAGTGTCTGATGGACAGGATTCTCGCCCCCATGCTCAGGAGAAATATGTAGGCATATGTAGACGACATGGTCATTACCTCCAAGGAGAAAAAGCAGCATGTGACAAACCTTGAGGAACTGTTTGCGACCATAGGCAAGTATAACCTGAAGTTAAACCCTGAAAAATGTGTGTTTGGGGTAGAGGCAGGTAAGTTCCTGGGGTTCATGCTAACCGAGAGGGACATAGAAGCCAACCCTGATAAGTGTGCCGCCATCATCGAAATGAGGAGCCTTGCCACTGTCAAGGAAGTCCAACAACTGACTGGACGGATGACAGCTCTGTCTTGTTTCCTATCGGCCAGTGGAGACAAGGGTTACCCATATTTCCACCGCTTAAAGAAGAATAATCGCTTTGTGTGGACCTCCGAGTGTGAGGAAGCTTTCGTCCAGTTGAAGGAGTATTTGATTAGCCCTCTTTTCTCGGTAAGCCATTGGTGGGCGTCCCTCTCCGCCTGTATTTTTCCATCACAGACCGGGCGATTAGCTTAGTGATAGTGCAAGACCAGGACCAGGTTCAGAAGCCAATTTACTTCATCAGCAAGGTGCTACAGGGGCCTGAGGAGCGTTATCAGGCGATTGAGAAAGTTGCATTGGCAGTAGTGTTCACAACTAAGAGGCTACGACACTACTTTCACAGTTTCACTGTTATAGTGATGACTGATCTACTTATCCGCAAGGTTTTACAAAAACCTGACATAGCAGGGCGTATCGTGCGGTCGTTGGTAGAGTTATCCGAGTTTGATATCCATTATGAGCCAAGTGGGCCGATTAAAGGGCAGGTATATGCTGATTTTCTAATTGAGTTGATGTATGGGAGTCCTCACCCAGATCCCAGGGGTTTTCGGTGGATATTGTCAGTAGATGGTTCTTCCAATCACCAAGGCAGTGGAGTTGGGGTTATCCTGGAAGGGCCCAGTGGTCTGCTGATTGAACCGTCTTTGAAGTTCGCATTTAAAGCTAACAACAATCAGGCCGAGTATGAGGCATTGATAGCTGGAGCTGTTATCCCAGGAGTTAGGAGCTCAAAACCTGCTAGTGAAGAGCGACTCGTTACTTGTTACCGAGCAGGTAACGGGCAGATATCAGGTCAAGGACCCGCAATTGACAGCATACCTCAAGTACGTCATGTTGCTGAAAGAAGCCTTCTTTGAGTTTGAGCTTGTGCACGTGCCAAGAGAGCAGAATTCCCGAGCCGATCTCTTGGCCAAACTGGCCAGCTCGGGAAAGGGAAATTGTCAAAGGTCGATGATCCATAAAACATTCAAGGCCCCTAGAACGGCGGAAGAGAACCCACCTAGGAAGGTCTTGGTGGTAAATACCCGGGGAGGAAGGAGTCACCGATCGTTGACCCAAGAAACACTTAAAGTTCCATGGGTAGTGGCATGTGAGGTGTTGGAGAAGGAGGTAATGATTATCTCCCAAGGCAGCACGACCGATACCTGGATTACTCCTTACCAGCAGTATCTAGCTGATGGAATACTTCCTAGTGAGCCCGTAGAAGCAAAAGCGATAAAAAGAAATTCGGGAAAGTACACGTTGATTGATGGCAAGTTATTTCGTCATGGATATGCTTGCCCTGCACTCATTTGCATTAGTGGGGACCAGTTCACCCGTGTAATGGCCAAGTTGCACGAAGGCATTTGTGGGAATCATGTTCGAGGCCTAGCACTAGTGTTGAAGGTCATTCGAGCTTGATACTATTGGCCGACGATGAAAGAAGACTGTGGAAGGTACACTCAGCGATGTAAGCAGTGCCAGAAACACGCTGATTGGCATCACGCACCAGTAGAGGAGTTGCGGTCAATTTACAGTCCATGGCCATTCCATACCTGGAGAATAGACATTTTAGGTCCTTTCCCTTTGGTCGTACGTCAGATGAAGTACCTTGTGGTAGCTATTGAATATTTCACCGAGTGGATTGAAGTCGAGCCCGTTGTCCAAATCACCACCCACAAGGTACAACATTTCATATGGAAATACATAGTATGCCGCTTTGGGGTTCCCAGACATCTGGTATTAGATAATGGAACACAATTCACCAGTCAGTAGTTAGGTAAACTATGTTCGAAGCTCAGAATAAAACAAATATTCGCCTCAGTGGAGCAGCCTCAGACGAATGACCAAGTGGAATCAGCCAACAGGGTCTTGCTCAGAGGCTTGAAGAGAAGGTTAAAAAAAAGCCAAGGGAACATGGCAGAGGAGGTTCCCCGAGTTCTATGGGCTTATCACACCACGCCCAGTCCACCACTAAAGAAACACCGTTCAGTTTGGTGTATGGGATAGACGCTATGATCCCCGTAGAGATTTAGGAGAGCTCTCCATGGTTTCAGAATTTCGTTGCTGAAGAATCCAACGAGGGGAGGAAAGTAAATCTGGACTTACTAGATAAAGTCTGTGAGTAAGCACGTATTAAGTCTGAAGCGCTGAAAAGAAGAGTCGAGTTGAAACAAAGAAACAAGGTCAGACCTCGGCAGTTCCAGGTCGCCGACTTGGTAATGAGGAAAACTCATCCTTACCAATTGGAGAATAAGTTGTCTACAAGGTGGACAGGACCGTTTCGCGTTGTTGAAGTGCTTGGGAAGGGTGCATACAGGTTAGAAACCTTGGAGGGAGGACCCATCCCTCGGACATGGAACGCTGCTAACCTTGAGTTTTATTTTAGTTAATTTGATATTTTTTGTTGAACAATATGGTACTGGAAAGGGGATACTCTTTTTCCCTTGAGGAGAGTTTTATAACAAGGTCACCTAATAAATGGTTGTTTACGAAATATTGTTGCTTTCTTTTGTCTTTCTTGTTTAATTGTGATGCGCGAGGCAACGACCTTTTCTTTTGAGATGTTTTTTGAGAAAAGGTCGTGTGAGCAATCGATTACCATATGCAGATAAATCGACCTTCCTCGTGAATTCCCACTGCGGGTAAAGTTGCATAAATGCCTCATCCAGACCAGCACAAAATAAGTCAGGCTAACTCGGTGTGAAAGTAATCACTCGAGTCTAGGCGCACTGTGGGATGAGTAAAGTTGCACTAGTATAGGGTAAGTCGGGCTAGCCTAGTGTGAAAGAGATCACCCGGTGCTCTATGGGGTAAGTGAAGTTACATAGATAGGTCATTCAGTTGACACATGGTGAACTAGCTCGGTGTGTGAGAGACAGCCGAGTATAGACACTCTGTGGGATGAGCTACTACTCTTCTACTCCATATTACACCATATTCAATCTTCTACTCTTCTACTATTTGCTCGTCCTAGACCCTATTGTTTGGTCCCAACTAAGAGAAGTCCAAGCTCAGGTGGAGACTGGAGGCTTGCTCGACAGCAACCTCGAATCCCACCAAGAGAGCTTGGGCAGCTTCAACTTTGTAGACCTCGACTTCATCAGCAAAGAACTTGTCCTTCTGTTGCAAGTTGAACAAACGGTCGTCTGGCTCTGTTAGGCGAGTTGTTTGCTCAATGGCCTCCTTAGTCTTGGCATCCAAGAGTTGCTCAGTTTGTTGATGGAGGGCTCGAAGGCTTTTAATCTCTTGTTTCAAGCTCACCATCTTCTGTTGAGTGTCCTGCTTCTCTTGTTCAACGACGATTTCTTGGCTCTGCAATTTCTTCGCGGCCAAGCAACTTGTGGCCAAAGCATGCCAAAACTGCTTCATGGCCTCTTGTAGCAGGTGGTGACCCCCGTGAACCCCCATCCTCTCCTCGTCTTCAAGGAACAACAGGGAGTCCTCCAGGTAGGAGGTGATGTCGACGTCCTTGTCCCACGAGCCTCTCCTCCTTGAGCTCTTTGCACCCTCTTCAAGAGGACACGGTGTGGTTGGAAGAACGCCTGCTAGAAGAGGAGCAGCGTTTGAAGCCGCCTGGCCTCGGGAGGGAGAAGGAACCAAGTTGATGGTACGAGAAACCTTCCCTCTCTTTCTGGTGAAGACAAAGCCTGAGGCAGTGTCCTCGTCGTCCTCGGATTAGGTAGGGGCAACCGCCGCCTTCAGTGGCATATGGCTGGCCATTTTTGCCTTCGTAGCCAGTTTCAGCAAGTTTTCCTTGTTAAAATGCGCCAACATCCTACCTACAAGGAAGACACGAGAAAGATTGGTTACATTACGCAAGCAAAAAATTTATTCTCTAAGGTTAAAGGGGGAAAAGTGTATTGGTATAACTCTTTAAAGAGTCGGGGTCAAACTCGTTGGCCAAGAGGTAGGTGGTATCGAAGGCAACTAGGAGGCTTGTGAAAAATTTGCAAACCTCCTAATCAACAGGAGCTAATTTTTCTAGGCGCCGAGCAACTTTGAAATTGGGTTTCCAATGAATTTTTACGGCAAGTGCACAACATTTGTCAGAAGTAATAATTGTCCCTAAGGACGGATATCGATCTCACAAGGAACAGTGAATTATCGAATACAATAATCGCTAAATATAAAAACAGAACAATAAAAAGAGTTTTGAATTAATTGTGTTGGCACTGATCAATAAGAAAACAGACAAAGAATTTGTTGCTTCAAGTTGTAAAAATAGGGATTAGGTTTTATCTTTCTCACTCTTATGTATTTTGATTAGCATGTCAATATTACGCTCTTTGATTGAAATTGATGCCCGTATAAAAATCCTTTATATCGATTCCTCGCATATAAAATCCTTTAGAATGTCCCCTAACTATGATCCCTCGCATAATTATAAGAACAACTTGGAACGAAGCTCAGACGTTTAATAGCAATTAACATTTCAAGTCTATTCCTAGCACTCAAATATGTTAAGTATTGTTGTTTAGGTCCAAACCCTAAAAATACCTCCTGGTCAAATTTAGGATTCTCAATTTATCATGAAAAGTTAAAAGTAAAACAACAATACCAATAATCACTCAAGAACTGAATATTAATATATGAGATATCACCTCAATACATAAGAGTTTGAGCAGATTACTCCCAATCCCAATGGGTAGAATTAGCCACGCATACTTCTAGCATCTTCTATTCTCCCAATTGGGTTACAGTTCACTCTATGGTGTTTTCCTCTCAATCTGGCACACTAGGGTTGAGCCTCTAGCCCCCTATTTATCCTAATTTTCTAGGGTTAGGTTGCTTCATGTGTCGCACTAATGGGCTAAGTGATAAAACATAAAAAAGGCCCAATCTTTCTATGCATCTTTTTCCATTCTGGGACCTTCCAACTTTCTCTTTTTAGCTCAAATTATTCTCCTTTACTCCAAATCTTCAATCCTCTCTAGAAACCTGCAATTAACACCAGTATAGGGGAAAACCATCTAAAAGGTCAGGATGCTTCTTATTAGCCCGAACCTTGAGGAAGTGGCCTTTAAAATTTTTATAAGATGATTGGAAGAGGGTAAGGATTCCTCTTCCTTAAACGCTATTTACAGAGACACAGAGTTGACGACCTAGTTTCTTCACCTCGAAGAGGTAAAGGAAGATGTCAAAGGAGGGTGGGTATACCGAGCTAGTCACAGAGAATGGAAAAGGCACGAACAAATGCCCAGCTATTGGGATGTAGCTGGGAAGGAGCTACATTCAGCTCGGTCAAAAGTTCTTTTTCAAAAACTGACAAAGGAAGGCGAATAAGGACTCTTTTAAAGATAGTGGCATAAAAGTAGCAAAACGGTTTGTTTGGGGATATGATTTCGTCACAACATAATGGCTCGTCTACCGCAAAAGGGTCTAAAATCCAATAATCTTCTTTGTCGAAGTGGCATTTACTCTTCCTAAGGGTTACTATTTTTTCGTGGGAGGTATATGAAGAGGTTTTGGTAAGGAGGTTTGGCGGTGCCCAGGGGTACAAGGATTTATAATCCATGGAAGGTTGCATCTAAACCCAATCACATGCACAAAAGCAAAAAATATCTCAGACCCAGCACAACATAGAAACAATCAAAGCAAGTATAAATTCATACAATGGAACAATAGAAGAACAAAAAAATAGAACCCAACATGCATAGGGAACTCATACGATAACATACGATTAATCATTATTAAGCGTAAGCATAAATGGATGAAAACAGAATGGTCTCAACAAGAGCATGTGTTTGCAAAAGATGAATAGTTGGGATGAGAAAAAGGAGTACCTTTTGTGGTTGGGAGAAGGAAAGCTTGGAGAAATGAGAATGAACGTGTGAGGAGATCTGAATGATAAGAACGAAAGGTGCAAGTTTTGAAGGGTTTTGGGGTTTTAGCGTTTCGAAACGGTTGAGTTTCGCTACCACTCGTGTTAGGACACGTGTGCGTGTGGGGCCGCGTACAGTAAAATGTCATTTTAAAGATGCTTCGTGCGCTGCGCCCCACTTACCTTTGAGAAATGGTCACGTCAGCGGTTAAGGGTACTCAGGAGACTATTTGCTTAGCCAAGCTCAGCTCGAGCCTAGGGGGCTTATGTACTGACCAGTGCTTGGTTCTCGGTAGTATTTTTTGCACGCTCGGTTCTTTTGTGCTGTGGGAGGTCAGCTCGATTGATAGGCCTAGGTGAGGCCTGTGCAGATGGCCCTTTTCCAGGGTAGGCCCAAAGCACATGGTAGGATTGTTATGCAAAGTAATTTTATATATACACCTGCTTATAGATAGGTTTGGGGCGGTGAACATAATCTTGTTATTATTGTGTATATTTGTTGTTAGTATGTGGCAATATTTTTTCTGTTGCATATCTGTTACACGTGGCTAGTTGCTATTGACTTAGGAAGATAGGGAGATGCATTGGTAACAGAAAGTGGGCATACGGATGGCACTTGAAGATCATTAGTGCCCGTGGCAGGTGATTTTTTTTGTTAAAGATAAAAGATTAACGTGCTTAGTATATTTTCAGTTAAGATTGGCTTATCTCCAGGGAGAATGGTTGCATGTTGCATGTGCGGCAATAAAATGAGACTAAGTCTCCAGGTAAAGGTACGTTGCTTTTTATATACTTTCTTAACTAGTTACTTTTGGTGAGCCCTAGCTGACTAGATCATCGGAGTGCAATCAACAGGTAGGACACCCTCTCTCTCAACGGAGCCTTATTCTGGTGCGATAAGGAGGCACGGACTCGGTTCCGTAAGAGGTAGATACAGAAGGGAGTATTCAACCTAAAGTCAACCGACAACCCAGTCAACTGACGAGAACACATTTAATAATATTTATATGTAAAACGAATTTATTCTATTAAAATTAAATTCATCCATTAAATATATAAATGAGAAAGAATTTTTTAATAATGTGATCAAATTTCAAATAATTTATGTAGAAAAAAAAATACAGTCAGCAAAGTTTAACTAATTTTAAAACTATATTAATCTAAATTTTATTCTTCTAAAATAAGTTTTATGAAATATAATAATTATAAAAGAATATTTTTCTGACAAATTACTTTTGAATTAAATAATTATATTTTATTTAAAATCATTCTTAAACAGAAATTCAGTTAAGATATAATATATTAGTGTATATCTAACATTTTTTTAAAATAATATAAACTAATTTTTCAAAATAAAATTTAAAATGACAAATTTTTAGTATATACCTAGACATGAGTAATAAAAATAAGGTTAAATGTTGTTTTTATTCCTTAATATTTTATATTTTGATGTTTTGAGGTGCAAATACATTAAGTTTAAACATTGGCAACTGATATTTTTATTTATTTTGATAAGTGGTAGTGTCACCATTAATGTTACATCCAAGCCAATAGATCATTTAATCATCTCTTTCCTTTACATAAAAAAGAGTCAAAGGGTAAAAAAATAAACACTTCTTGTTTCCATCTTCCTCTTTGTGCTTCCTCCTCAACGTCTTCTTTGGATTAATGACTTCTACACCTTTGTATCAAAGAAGCCTGGGTACAAAACAAAAACATGTAAATAAGCTTAAATTCCTCTCCAAATTGTTGCAAATCTGAAACGCAAAAACTAAAACGTCGTTAGGTTTACAGTTGTAGTGTCTTCTTATGAAAAAGAAATTGAGAAACTTATTGTTTGAGAGTGGAGGAAACAAAGTGAATGGAATAGCATAAGAGAGCACATTGGATGAAGAGTCACTCGTCCCAATTCCAACCAAGGGACCAAACTTCATGTGTTTGATAACAACAATGATTCCCATATGGATTAATCCAATACAATTATGCATTGTATGTCAAACTATTAATAAAAAAATAAATTAATTGAAGAATGGTAAAAAAAAGAAAGTGTTTTTCTTTGCCATCATTCTGGGCACTATTGTTTACTCTAGAATTTTAGGTTTCACTTTTTGCTTACTCTGGAATTTTATGTTTCCGAATACACACTTACTAGTAGGGTGCACTACAAGAAAATCAATAAATAACAACCAAATTTAGAGACAAAAAATAATTAGTCACTATATTGACTAAATTAGATATTATTCTAGAAACCAAAATAATTTTGGTATCAAAAGTTGTTTCTATTATTAATAAAAATTTATAAAAAGGTTTCTAAATGTGTATATAAATTAGTTGCTAAGTTTTTAGCTACTTATATTTTAGATTATAAATTAGTTTCTAAAAAACTAATAGAGACTAATTTAGAATATAAAGTACTAAGTAACTAGAACCTTTGTAGCTAATAATTAGGTATCAATTTAGAAACTATTTTATAACTTTTTATTAATATAATACTTTTTTTTAGTTTATAAGATTATCTCTAATGTAGTCAATTAGTAATTAATTATTTTGGTCTCTAAAATTAGTTTCTAATTAATGATTTTCTTGTAGTGGTGTTGCAACAGTGAAGTCACCCTCAAATACAAAAGGCAAAAGTCTTATGACAGAGGTTAAACGATACGAATTCATGCGTCCCTGCAAGTATTTTTTTGTGGGTTTGCAATGCAATGAGTTTTAAGTTCTCCTATTGTTGACATAGTCGTGAGTCACTTTTTGAATCCTATATACAAAAAAAAATGAGGATGAAAGTACGTATCTACAGAAAAGAGAAAAGTAAAGAGAGAAAAAAAAAGTGAGAATGGAAGCGTGTGTCTCTAGAAAAAAGGATGTGAGAGAATAAGGTGATACTTGAGATAGGTTAGTATATTAACTAATAAGTTTAAGTTTTTTTTATAGAAAGGGAAGTGAGAAGTTTCTTTTTATATAGAGGAAAATGGAAAGTTGTTGAGGAAGTTACATTTGGTTTTTAGAGGATAGAATTAGAAAAATAAAAGTAAATACCAAAAAAAGAAATGATAAAAATGTTCAAGATAACAATAAAACGACAAAAAACCTCTTATTATATATTAATAAAATAATAAAATAAAATATTGGTATTAGGATAAAATAGGAAAGTAAATGTATACACCAAAAAAGTTGTTACGAGGAATTTTTGTTTATATACAAGTATAGAAGATCATTTTTATTTTTAATATTATTATTATTGATATTATTACTATTATTATCTTTATTATTATTACATCAATTTATTAAATTAATATTTTAATTTATTTATATATCTATATAAAATAAAATTATTAGTATTATTATTATAAAAAAATATTATTAAGATTAAGAAAATAATTATTATTGGTATCATAATTACTTTATTATTATTAATAATATTATTACTATTATTACCTTAATTAATATTAATATTATTATTATATTAATATGGTGAAATTTACTGACAAATTTTATTGACAAATATTGATTTGCACTCAATTATCGATTGATATACATAAATATTAAAAAAAATTATATTTGGTAATTACCTATGGACACAAATTCGTTGATATTATTTGGTCGATAAATCAATAATTTTTTATAGTGTAAAGATGAGATATTGTGTGGTGTGGTACCAATGGAAGTAAATCATGTTTTATTGGGAAGATCATGACAATATGATAGACATGTACATCATGATGGTCTAAGCAACAAGTTCACATTTAAAAGAAAAGGAAGGACATACTCCCTTAAGCCTGTCACTCCAAAAAGAAGTAAGAAGAGATCAAATGGTGATGAGGCAAGCAAAGAAAAATTAAAAGTCAAGATAAAAAAAAAAAGACAAAGAGGTACTCATGGGTTCTCATATAAAGAAGTAAAAAAGGTAAGACTAACTCAAACATTTGTTTCTTTTTTTACCCACTAATGTTTATTAATGTCTTCTCAACTTCCCCCTTCAACCTATTTAGCCATGGAAAAAACTTTTAGAGGATTTTGAAGGCATTCTTTTAAATCCTCCAAAGGAACTCCTTCAACATCAAATATATTATTGCCTAATAGGCCTTCAACAATTTTTATGGACCTTTCCATTCCTTAACATTTAGATTTGATTGCCATTGATATTCCTTTTTCCTTAGATATTATAAAAATCAGGAGAATATTGGAGATAAAACTATCAAATGAGGGAATTAAAAGCACCTCATGGGCTTCTTGATCTCGGCCCAACTTCTACCAGGGATGAAGAAATTTCAACAATCCAATTTTATTAAAGAGAAGAAACGTGTTACTTCAATCTTCGTTAAATTCTATGAAAACATGTGACATAGAAAATTATTCTATAATTATCATATGTAGGCATAATCATAACTATCATCATCACTATCATATGCATGTTCTAAAAAAAAATAAACTCTAAGCTTTGAAGGATGAGATTAGAGGACTTATACTTAAGTAGTTTCTTAGTCTTTAGACGAACTTGAGAGAATTAACAACTTCATGTGTTGAACTTTAGAGGCATTGGACGAGTTTTAGAAAGTAAAAGTGTTTTTTTGGACTTTCTAACTACCACATGTCACTTTCAAAGTGCACATGGGGTAGTTTGACTCATCCACTTAAAGCTTCAAGCTTTCAAAAACCTCTCGTGTCCATTGGAACTCTTTTCTAAACGTTATCCATGTGACTTCTCCCAATCATCATTGCTTTTCACATGTAATCCTTACATCTCCCTAGATTTAAGGAACTATCCATGTGCGTTCCCTAATTTCAAGGATTTAAAATGTGTTAATTATGCTTAATGGAGTTAACTCTTGATTAGCAAAGTTAATTCCATTTTCTTGACCATTTCACTCCTTGCACTAGCTCCTCCATTATAAAAGGGAGTCTCCCCATTTATAAACTCATTTTTGAAGATTGAATGAAATTATGCTTCGTGGGTTCACTTTGAAAGTCTTGAGAGTCCTCTACTCTTACTTTGGTTCTTATTTTCTGAAGTTGTCTCAAGTGGTGAATCTTCTTACACTTATCCTTTGATTCTTCATGGAATATGGCGTATTATTCTCCACTTCTTGTCTTAATCCGTTTTTGCTTTCATTTATTTACTTGTTCTTGTTTTACATTGAAACTAATACAAACAAAAATGGATTTCTCCCTAAGTTTACATGCTTTCGCCGTTAATGCTTCAAAAAATCATGGAGTTTCTCTTTTCCAACACCCTTTAAGTTGATTAAGATCTTTTCACCCTTCCAAGGTTTACATCAAGGTTGGACTTAATCAACCTACCAAGGTTGTTGATTTGTTGCTCAATGCAGCCTAACATGAAATTTGTTCTACTAAGCACCCTTACACTACCTACCACTCTTACCCTATTACACAAATCAAACACATTTTGAACTAGCATAAGCAAATATATATCAATAAAGAGCAAACTTACACAATTATTGACTTCACTCAAGAAAATCGCAAACAAAGAAAAGTCAAACCGAATCACAATCTTAAAAGTGGTTGGAAGTTATAACAAATAACTATTTTCCAAACACATAATTTTAACAACATAAAGAATGCACTACAATTTACAATGTAGAAACTATTAAACTAACCTTGAACACAATTGCAACACAAGGTTTAAGCTTGAGACCAAAATCATTAGCCAACCACGGGACCATCTGAATCCAAACACAAAAAGGCATGAAATTAAAAAATGCAATACAATTTTAGTATGTATGAATTATAATTCTTAGATTATTGGTACAGGTTCTTTTATTAATTTCTGGAATGATAAATGATGTTCTACTACTTCTTTAGCAAATATTGTAGGGTTATCTGATGGTGCTAGCATTCTGGATACAGTCTCTCAGTTTTGGACAAGTTGTGATTGAAATATTCCCTTATCTTTACAACATACGCCTCATTTTTTTATTCATATCAAGGTTAGGGAGGAACATGATATTCCTAATTGGATTCTAGATGAGTCTGGTAGTTTCACTCTTAAATCGACTAGGACTTTTTTCTTGGAACCAGGAGTTCCCTGTGGTTGGGGTAAATTCATTTGGTCTTTATATATTCTGCCTTCCAAAACTCTAGTACTCTGGAAAGTTTTTCATGGGCAACTTCCTACAGATCAACATATTCATAATAAAGGTTTGCATATATGTTCTATATGTACACTTTGTGAAAAGCATGGGGAATTTATTCAACATTTATTTTTTGAATGTTCTAATGTTTTGCATATTTGGAGTTGGGTTCAATAGATTTTTCTTACTTCTCATTTCTCTAATAAGGATGATCTTCTTTCTTTTATTAAGAGTGATGGTAGTCCTTTGGTTAAATTGATTAAGCTTGTTGTGGTAAATTTTTCTATTTGGATGATATGGCGTATGAGGAATTATGCTAGATTTCAGGATAAGATTGAGATTTCTATGGCTATTTCGGTAATTAAAGATTTAACTTGTCTAGTGGGAAATTTGTCTAAAGCTTCAATGAAGAATGATATGTTGGATTTCAACGTGATTAAGTTTTTTGGTATTAATACTCATAGTGGTAAAGTTCTTCGTCATCTTCCTGTTAGATAGGAGTTTCCTTCATTAGGCTAGGTTAAAATTAACATTGATGGGGCTGCTAGGGGGTATCTTGATCTTGCTACTTGTGGAGGTATTTTCTGTGGGAGTATGGGGAAGTTTATTGGTGTTTTCTCTGTGTTTCTTGAAGTTCAGACCACTATGGTTGCTGAGTTTTATGGAGTTATACATTTTATGGAGAAAGCTCAAAAGATGGGGTTTACTAATGTTTAGCTTGAATTTGATTCTTCCTTGGTTTGTGATGCGTTTACTGCTAGGACTAATGTTTTGTGGTTGCTTCGTAATCGATGAAATACTTGTCTTAATTACTGTGGAAAAATCAGGTTTAGGTTTAGTCATATTTTTCGTGAAGGGAATGTGTGTGCTGATAAGTTGGCTAATTTAGGATTTATTCATAAAGAATCATTTCATTGGTATAATAGGCTTTCATCTAGTATATTCTTAGAAATTCTTTATAAATAGGTATAGTCTACATACGTATCATTTTTGTTAACATATTGGTCTAGTCCTCCCATATTTTTATATTTTCTTTCTTTTTCTTTATTTTAATAATAATATTTTTTTCATGTGATGACAGATGATAGTTGTTATTTGAGGTGTCAAGTTGCATAATAATACCTACCATAAAAGTTTTAAAAAAAAACTAATAATACCTACCATAAAAACTTTAAAAAAAACTAGCATTAAGCTCATCTTTTAGGGCTATGATGATATAGGTTGAGCTCCACACCAGCATCCACTTTAAGCTAAGGGTTTTGTACTATGATTCAATTTGGAATATTGTAAGCTATTAAGGCTTATCAATCACTTTACTTGTGAATGAAAAAAAAAAAACACCTGTTTCGAAGATTTATTACAAGGGTTTCAAATAATCCTACTACAAACACGAGAATAAAGGTGTCAGTAATTTTATAAATGGAGGGATAAAAGCTTAATTAGAACGAGGGAAAATGAAGAAAATAAAAACCACATAAAGAAATGAACTCAATCATTAACATTAATTAAGTTTTAGACATTTGCTCAAATATTTAATTTCATGTATTTACATCAATTTAACTAACTATTATCGTCCAAACTCACGCTTGTTATTATTTAAAGTCTCGCCTAAACCAATACTTATTCTATTAAAAAAAACTATTTTCTTAGCTTCAATTTAATTCACACAATATTAATTATTATTTAATTTTAATACAAAATTAGTGTTCATTTTAAATTTTAAATTATGTTTCATTATTTTTATTTTCTTAAATATTAGCGTTAACCAAAAAATTACTAAACTCACCTTAATTTTTATGGTGTCACATTAAAGTTAACTAAATTGACTTTGATAACGTTTAATTTTAATTATGTTCTAACAATTAATAGCGAACATTCTTATAGTTAAAAAAATATTAATTAAAGAGAACTGTTGTATCGATAAATCAATAAGAAGGAGACAAATAATAATGCATAACACAATATATGTAACAATACTTTGGACAAGGAAAGAGATATTTCCATAAATAAAATGTAGTTCGCTACGTAATTATAAATACAAAAATTAATGGATGGATTACTATATAAATAATATTAGGGTTTATTGTCATTTTCTCCTTAAACTTTTATACTTTTAATCCGTACTTTAAATTGACAAAAGTTTTTTGAAAATTTTTAGTCACTTTTAAATTTTGCTATGAAAAATCCGAAAATGTAACAACTTTTGTTTTGAATATCAAGTTAAATAAATCATAAAACCTATTTGTAAAAAAAAATGTATGTAGGTATGAGTTAAGTGTTGGTTGTTGTGATAGAAGATTTATTTTGAAAGATTGAATATTAATACATTATTAATTAAATTCATATAAAATATTATAATATTACTTTTATTATAAACTAAATATAATAATATAAGAATATATTACTCAATTTTGTTAATTTTATACATTGTGAAGGAAACTAATAATAGTGACTTGGTGACAGCTAGCCACAATCAATCTTATAAAATATTTCATTATAAATACCAAATCTCTACTCTAGTTTGTAATAATAATTTATATTAATATATAATCACAATATTCTCATCTTAAAAGATTAGTTTTGGTATATATATCTCACTTTAAAACCAATTTATTTTCTTTCATTCTTTAAGTTTTATTTATTTTTTATAACTTCAAGTTTTATATTTCTCTCACATCCCATGTACTCTCTCTCCAACTCATAATTTCAAATTATTTGAATCTTAAATATTTTTAATAATATCTAAAATTTTAAAAAAAAAAAGTTTCTTTTGGGTACTATTTGAACAAGTTGCAAGCAGGTACTCTTCTTAACAAACAAAAAAGAATGATCAAAGTATGTGAGCTATAAAATACTGTTAATAATAATCCTCATCAGAAGAACATTTTTGCATCCATAAAAAACAATTTAAAGGGTTGCATCAAAACAATATAGAAGAAAAAACTATTTTAACTTGTTAGTGTATAATATGTACATGATTTTAATGAGTTGACATATTTTCAGTGTCCTTGCTTGTGACAACAGATCAGGTGAAGGCCTACAACTAACAAGATAATATTTTTTCACCTTTCGGTTTTAAATCTGAGAAATCGGATTAGAACACTAATTTTCGTTTCTAATAATATTTTTTAATCTTATATTTAAAAAAAATGATAAATTAACATGAACATAATGTGTCAATATTTCATTTATGTTTATAAATAAATACTATGGTTGGTGCAAAAATCAACTAGGCCGGCTACGGGCCTAATAATTGTGTTGTGGACTGCTTCTTTCTCACCTTTATATGGCAATTGCTTTCTCCACCCGATCAATTGTGACTGACACCCGATATATTTTTAAAAATCCAACTATGTCCTTGTCTTCTTCATTTTTGAAAACATTGAATGGTGAGGAAGAGGAAGTTCATGGTTTGTGAAGCTTTGCTTTGAGCTGCAAAAGAGGAGGTTACATTCATTGTTTTGCTTCGTTCATTGTTGCTAAGTTCAGTGTAAGCTTCGTTTACCAAGTTAACTAGGTAAGTAATCATTTTCGTTCGTTTTTGGTTTCTGTTCGACTCAGCTAGTCCCGGATATCGGAATCCGGAATTCTGAGGTTTTTGCTTACGGATATTAATATCCGGAAGTCAAAAATTTCAATACGGATATTGATATCCGGAACAGTGGATCGTTGCTTCCGGACACTGATATCCGCAGATCATCATTGCCTTACGAATATTAATATCCAAAAGTCAAAAATTTCAATACGGATATTAATATCCGGAACAGTGGATCATTGCTTCCGGACACTGATATCCGCAGATCATCATTGCCTTACGAATTTAAATATCCGGAAGTAGTTTATGCAATCCGGATATTTATATCCGGAAGCTAATTGTTGCTATTTTTTTGGTTATGGATTTATTTATCCGATAGCTAAGTGTTCATTTTTTTCAACAGCCGAATGGATACAACAGAGTCATACATGGGAGTTTTAGGGGAGATTGATGTGTGGGATGGATTAGATGATGTTGATCTGGAGCAGTCAATAAGTTATAAC
>Ga0123342_1005130_pt1 | contig 19311 bp, 8 predicted proteins | sample Turbeawhitnodule_FD_89960 | JGI IMG/M metagenome (GOLD analysis project Ga0123342, IMG submission 89960) | Root nodule microbial communities of legume samples collected from Mexico - Turtle bean Mexico white nodule | ecosystem: Host-associated > Plants > Roots > Nodule | place: Mexico: Nepantla... | reverse complement strand
TTATCTTTTTAGCTCCAATCATTCATCTTTAATCCAAATCTCCAATCTTCCTTAGAAATCTGCAATTAACACCAAATTTGGGAATAAAATACTCTTATTCAAATAAAGATCATAAAAAATGTATAAATGTATAAATTCATAAATTAGGGATTATTTTATATGTAAATTAGCAATAAATCCTCATAAGTGCCTATATTTTAATATGAAATATTACTGAAATTAGACCCTTATCATTTAGGTAGAACTTCACTAGGTTTTTCTTTACCTAATTTAACACAAGACAAAGATTTTTCAAATTTCAACTATGTTTGTAGTTGATTTTCCACTATTTGTGAAAGTGTTGAAAAACTAACGACAAGCTTATTTTCTCTGTGACTGAAAGTAATTTTATTATAATAACCATGGTAAACAAAGGTACGATTAAAATGCCCAGGTTGTTCTAATAAAATATCACAAGCTTCTACAGGCACAATATGACTCAAAACATTTTTATCATAGTGTCCTAAAGAAGGCTTGACTTTCACTTGTAGACTTACAATTAGATCTCTATCATTTTGAATCCAAGAAAGTTTATAAGATTGAAAAGGGGTTTTTGTGTTGTGTTTCAACATTTTAATTAACCTAATACTATTCACAAGATTTTTCTATAGATGAGGAATTGTCATCAATGTATAGTGTTACGCCAGACAAAGATTTTTCTATGCACATCCTCACAAGGGTTGTCTAGAGAGGAATTCATGTCACTGTCTTATTCAACTCCAGACTGAATTAAAAAAGGTAAGATTAATTATATATGTTATGAAGGTATATGATTAATAAAGAGATGCATGACATGATGTATGTGATATATATGTGATATATATATATATATATTCCCCTTTTATGACTCTTTGTAGGTGGTGGATCCTAGTTGGATTAGATTATATACATATGTATGTGTGTTAGCATATATGTGAATAAGGTTTGACCTTAGATGAGTAGCCTTGGATGGGTGGTTTCATGATCCTTGATAGGTGTTGTTGGGATGTCAACATGGTATCATGCCTTAGGTGATGGTAATAAACATGACACTCACGTTAACATAAGTTTCTAGCTTTACTAATGATCTAGTCGTGTAGACAAGACTTTGAGTGGTGAAAAACTAAAGGAGACTTACATCAGACTTGGTAGTAGGTGTACATTTGGCTCAGTAGCAAATGTTTTGTGCCACCCTAACACTACAAACATACACTAGTTAAGGTCTAATAGGCTTTGGAATGTGTTAGATGTTAGTCTCTAGTGTGACTTGTTTATTATGGTTTTTAGAGTCTTCTAGAGGCCATCTTAAATTTAGTCACGACATAATGTGTGGCTAAATATGAGTTAATTAACATTTGTTAGAGAAAAATCCAACAACCCATATTTCAATTAAGTGTAGTTAAACAACAAAGTATAAAACATTATCTTACTGACAGATCATGTAAGACGTAGGTCTTCTGTTTGACAAATGATATAACATTGTACAATCTCATTTGCGTCTAATAAGCAATGGTCTTCTCACACGATAAATACATAGACTTAAGTTAACATTGTAGTTCCCAAAAAAAACTTTTTATCTTTATTCTATGCTGCAGTGAATGTTTGTTTCCTTCATCTGTCAAGATGATCCATAAAACCATATGTCAACATCTAAGATCTCATGTGAAATGAGAAAAGTTTATGTTTTAACAATTCCCTAACGTGTGTTTTGCTAACTCTGAAAGATATTATATATCCTATATAGCTTTGCGTTTTACACAATTTTAAGTAAAGACACTTTCTCCAGGGAGAGATAAACACTACCAACTATCACGGTGTTGCTTCAAAAGAAGAAGTGTTAGAAATGTAGGTTGAGTTCAATAGGGAGTGAATTGAACTATTAAAATTTTCTTGAAAATCTAGACTAGAATGAAATTCTTAAGAAAAATCAATTGATTAGAATAGAACAACTAATTGACACTAAAAAATTTAATCAATTAATTTTTACTAGATCACACAATTAGTTAGTTGAATTTTTGAACACACGAAACACATAAAAATCAAACTACAAAAATATAGAGAGAGAGCAGGAAAAACACATTAAGATTTTTATACTAGTTCACTCTTTCTCAAGAGCTACATCTAGTTCTCAATCACATCATTTGATATACCACTATAACAAATAATCTTTACAAACAAGACTCACCATACAATCAGTCTTGAACCCTACAATATATCTCAAGCAACACCCTGTTGATTTAAAGAAATTAGAAACCCTATCTAATTTCAATACAACCAAGTTATGGAAACTAAGGAAGAACTTTTTTAATTAAGATATGTACTCCAAGAATGCTCCCAGAGTTAAAAGTATTTACTCTCTTTCTGAAAATGTAAAAGCTTGTGTACAAAAAGGTTTTAATATGCGTTTTTATAATCCTTACAAAAAAATATTTTTCAAACTATTATGTTATTTTTAATAAATTGAAAACTTGATTCAACTGATTGATTTCACTTGTAGTGAAAACAGTGGATTAATTTGAATCTCTAATTTGTTAAAAAATAAAGAGATTTAAACTTGTTAAATAATAAGTTTTAACAAATTAAACATTTGTACATAACTTTTTGAGGTTTTAAGTTATTTGAAAAATTAAAATAAACTTTCAATTCATTGAACTTTCCTTAATCCCAACACAAAGTTCTGAATAGTTAAAAAAAATCAAAACATGATTCTTGGATCTTCATATATTATTTACATTGATAAACATAAATAAACAAACACAAATATAAGGGCATCTTCTTCAAAAGATTGATCTTCATTCCTCAAGTGGGTTGGATACATCAAATACAAGCTCCAACTCCACCTATCTTCAACAAGAAGAACATTTAATCCATGCATGGAACGCATTTAACGCATCCTCTACGTTCAAGTTGATCAGACGTAAGGAAGATGTTCACATGAGCTGAAGATGCTTAACGGCTAGAAAAGGATTTGCAACGAATATTTTCTTCAACACCTATATAAAGACATCCTTCATGAAAAAAAGACAAGAAAAAGAGCTAAAATTTGTAAAGTATTGAAATGCTACATAAATTTTAATATGGCCTAGAAAGCTTTATAAGAATATTGTTGTGTTCATTAGCATACTAGTAGAGTGCTTAAACCTTGTATACATCATTAAATGCTACCTTGTCTGGTGAACAAATCTCGTGATCTTTTAGACCTCATCTTAGAAAAATCTTTGTTCTAGTTAGGAATGATTGTGTTTAGAAGAATACTCGTTGGATTAGCCAAGAGTGGCTACGTTCTAAAAGAATACTTAGATTTTTAGCCAGGAGTGACTACGAAACAATACTCGATGGGTTAGCCAAAAGTGGCTATGTTCTGGAAAAAAAAATACTCGTTTGTAACTTGCAACAACATAATGAAACTCAATCAATTGATTAATAACTGGACGTAATCTGCATTATTAGATGAACCAATATAAAAATCTGAATAAATTCTTCTTTCCTTCATCTAATTAAAATTGCATCTTATCAAATCTATTTTAACTAAATCTATTTTAACTTAAGGAGAGTTTTTCAAACTAAGTTTTAGAAAGTATTTAATGATTGTTTGTCAAGTCAAAAGCTATCATCTAATGATGATTATGCATCATTAGATCATAAATGCAATAATTTAAAATAAATACACAATTCAATTCATTCTTCTTATTCTTATTGTGTATTTGATTGTTTTAATAAGATTCATATGGATTCTCTAAATATATGTTTATTGTGAATATATATATATATATATATATATATAATATAATATGATAATGTGTATATAATATTATGTTCACATGTTCTCTTATATGTTTATTTGTATGTTAATTATAATAATTACACCTTTTATGAAAACATATTCTAGTATAAATGAGAGTGGAAGTAGATAAATTTATAGATGATTAGCTAGTTATATCTTATTTAGAGTTTGATTATATATGTACATATTTTTTTGAGAACTTTTGAGTCTAGTATTGTATGAAACTATATATGCTAGGCTATTAGTTTATATATGAATATTAATGTATAGTAATTTTTTACTAATATGATAGAGTTTTATAAAGTGTTATACAGATATTTCCAACTTATATACTTTGTAATTTATTTGGGTACTGTAGAGGTAAATATAGGGCGTTATAATAATAATAATAATAATAATAATAATAATATATTAATTTAATATATGAATTAAATAATTACTTTTGTTATAAAACATAATACATTTATTATTTTTAACTTAAATTAATAAAAACTATTTTTAAATTAATAATAATCAAGTTACTAATCTGTTAACTTTAGTATAACATTAATACTAATTTATATATTAAATTAATATTTTACGTGTATTAATTTTGTATAAACATAAATTTAAGTTAATAAAATTAATTAATAACATAATAAATTCACACAATCATTTAAATTAGTAAAATAATATTTTTAATTCTTCACTTTATAAAAAGGAAAAATAATCAAGTTAAAATTTGATGCTCAAGAGTTAATTCCAACTACATTTTCCAGCAACAATTAATGAACAAATTGTTGTTTAGAATTCTGCTTTCTGAGACCAGAATCCTCTACAAGTAAAAAAAATGGTCAGGTTTGGTAAATAACTTGAATTGGGGCATGCTTTTGTATATATTTTCTTAAAACTATGTCTTTCGAAGAAAAAAATTCTTAAAAATTGAGGGAATAAAATTGCAAAAAAGAGTTAAATTGGTGTATTTTATAAAATATAAAGACTAAAATTATAACTGGGATTATTTTTATTAATTTTTCTGAAACTTAAAAAATTACTAATTGTTTCTCCTATAATTTTATTTACGAATAAATATCTATCGTAAAAAGGTACAATATTACCGTACAGATTTTACTTTTCTTTATAGAGAAAAGATATGGAGGTGAGGTATATCTCCAAGTTAAAATAATTAATTAACTGAACAAAAATCTTTAGAATCATGTGGAGTGGAAGAATCAAATTCCAAAGTTGGAAAATGAAAATTAGAAATATACTTATATGTTTATAAAAAATAAAAATTAAATTAAGTTTTTCTATAAGTTAAATTTAGTTTATGTATAAACTAATTTATGAAAAAAATGTGTATAATCTCTAAATTTTAATTTTAATTTGTACGTAAGTTAATTTAAATTTATAAAAAAATCATTTAATTTTTTATTCTAATTAAATTTAAAAGTTTTATTCAATTATATTCTTACCATGATAGAATACCATATTGTTACCGTGTAAAATGACATCAAAAGCTTTCATTTTCACATGGCATATAAAAAGAAAAGAAAATAAATAAAGAATTGTTCTTAAACATGCTTTATGGGAAGATGACGACTAATCTCTCTATTAAACTTTTTATTTATACGGCTTATATAAAATAAAACTAATTATATAAATTTACTCATAATAAATAATTATTTAATATGTATACCATAATAATTTAAAGCCTAATAACTCATTCCAAAAATATTTTTTTATTTTATTTTGGAAAATTCATAGAAAAATCAAATTTCTCATTATACGTCAGATCCAACATTCCTTATTGATAAAGTGAATGAAATTCTTGAAATATATCTCTAGTTGGAAATAAGGAATTTTTTCTTTTTTAATAAAACTACTTTGTAATTTTTTATATAATGAATTCAATTTTTTAATTGAGATTCATTAAAAAATTAACTTTTTTTACATGCAACTTTTCATACACAGAAATTGAATAACTAAAGAGAGAATGCCAGACAAACATCTCATATAAAGATGGAATTGTTACTTTTAAAATATAATATAATATAAGATAATATAATATAATATAATATAGTATAGTATAATATAATATAATATAAAATAATAAGGGAATATGGTGGTATCCGAAGTGGCAGCTTTTAAGAGCAGAAAACATTTGTGGAGTATTTGCAGAAGAAAACAAATGTTACCGGAAGTGGGTGTTTTGAATCTGAAACCATGAAAGTGAAGCAGAAAGCAAGAGAATTTAGTTGAGCTTGATTTTATTGATTTTACGTTACAAAGGGTCAATCACATGAAACATCCACATATTGGATAATTAACAATGCCACATAATTTCACACTTCTTAATTCTTTTTCTTTTATCTTTAAAATTTATTCAAATAGTGTTGAATACTGTTGAATGCATTGGTTTTAGCTTTTAGGTTTTACCCATTCTCAACTAGCTGAAACTTCCTTCAAACACTCCTCGGTCAGACATATTGAAAAATTATAATGAATTAGATTTTTTTTTTAAATAATATTTACAAAATTATTATAAAATCATTGTGACCGGACTACAATAATGCATTTTAAGTTAATTAAAAAAATTCCATTAACTAATATTTTAAAGACGTCTTAGCCAGTAAATTAATAATATTTTTTATCAAAAGACAATAAATTTATATTCAAATTACCAATGTGTGTGTTTACATAAAAAAAATTGTTAAAATTCTAAAAAATAATCACTTTTATAACATTTTCAGAATATATATATATATATATATATATATATATCTCTAAAAAAAATTATTAAATAAAAATTAATTTTATTAACCAAAATAATTAGTTATTATTTGACTAAATTATAGACCATTTTATAAACTAAAATTTTTATTAGTATCTAAAGTAGTTTCTTTTATTAGTAAAAATTTATAAAATAGTTTCTAAATTAATATCCAACCATTAAAGGTTTTAGCTACTTACTATTTTACATTCTAAATTAGCCTATATTAGTCTTTTACAGGCTAATTTAGAATCTAAAATATTAGTTGTTAAAACTTTGGTAGCTAATTTAGATATGAATTTAGAAATCATTTTATATTTTTTTATTAATAATAGAAATCATTTTAGTTATGAATAAATTTTTAGTCTCTAAAATAGTATCTAATTTAGTCAATATAGTGACTAATTATTTTTTGTTTCTAAATTTAGTATTTATTTAATAAATTTTTTGTAGTATATATGAGATAGAGAGAGAGTTACATGACATTCTCATACTAGATAACAATACACAAATTATATTTAAGTCACTTTTATTTTAGAATACACAATTTATCAACTATATTTATGTTTTAGTGTAATTTCTGAAATATTCATATTAAGCATGTCTTACTAGATACTAATATCTGACTATCGAAAACATATTAAAAAATTCGCTCTCAACTTCTTATGTTAGGATGATTCATTGCATCTACTTTATAACATGTGGAAGAGAGTGCTATTAATGAGACTTTGAAAGGAAAGAAAGAGTAATATAACAGTGTTAAACACTTGAGAGAAGATTCATAAGGAGATGGATTGAAAAATACATACCAAAAGCCAAAAGAAACTCAACACTGAACTACCTTCACCTTGCTTAATTATTTTGTTTGTCACGAAATTTTGGAGTTATAATATTGTTTTTTTTATCTTTTGTGTATTTTCATTTTTTTCTTGGGTATCTTGGAAAAATGCATTTGGTGCAATCCCATCTCCTAAGCTAAAGCATTGTAATAATTTTGTTACACTTGTGGAAGTGTTCTAAAGGGGTTCAAAGTGTCACTTAGATTTCCATCCTATGAACTCGTCTTGTTTGATTTTAAAGTTTTCTTTGCATGAAGTTCTTTTCGTTAGTGCCTTAGACTTTGTGGCAAATTAGGTTTCATCTCTAAAAAATTATTAGTGACATTCCTTTGGTCTTTAGGGGTGCAAGTGTAACATCCCTATATTTTTTCATATCTAATAACCATAATCTGCATGAAATATCAAAATACATCTACAAACATAATACAAATATGTTTACAACTCTTCCATATAGTGTTTCAAAATATATCCCTCTTCATATAGATTTTAAATATTTACATAAGATTAAAACAAAAATTCAAAAGAAAATGAACATTTTCATCATTCAGCTTCTCACTGAGAAACTCTATCACCTGTAACATCATCTGCTCCTGTGTAAATACATGATCATCATAGATTAAGGAAAATAATCACAAAACAAAGCAAAGGGTAAGCTAGCTATTTTTAAAACTTCTAATACAACTTTAAATATCCACATAAAGTCATCAATTCCCATGCATTTCCACATAACCATCAAATGTCTATCAAAATTCACAATTCATCTTTCTCGTGTCAGACTTCTACTGACTCACAAGACATAAACATTTGACTCTACTTTCGGAAGACTCGTGTATTGAAGATAGAGTTACTAATGACGAGGACGGATAAGATCACCATAGCTAGGTTTCAAAGTGGTCTTAACCTAGATATTAGAAATGAAGTTGAACTATTGTTGTGTAACGATTTAAATGAACTAGTTCAACTTTGTGTAAGGATAGAACAACAACTAAAAAAAAAAATATGCTCAGAGAATATTCTACCTCCTCACAACCTAATAAAAAGTGTAAGAGTGACGACTACCCCATTTCAACATCTAAGAATGAAGGATCATGAGATAAGGAAAGAAAAAGAAAAAGAAAAAAAGTTTGTTTATTTTTTAAAAATTAATTAAATAATCACTATTTTTAGGTAAACTTATTAGAGAATATAAAAACACAAACATCAAATCAAACTTAGAATATTGTTATATTAAAAAAACACATAAATTTCTTTATATAAAAATCACTTAAAAACCTTTTTTAGTATAGAGCCGATAGATAGATAATATACATAATTTTGCTAAATATAATTTATTCCTCACTAGAATGTATCTTCAATTTTCAAGTCTTCTTGAACTACTCATAGCTTATATTAGCTAATAAGTATTAGTAAGGTTTTTGTAAAGATTATTCTGCATGGACAAAAATGAAGATTTATTATTCTTAAAAAATAATGAAAATTGTTTGGGAAATAAGAGATATTTGAGGTTTGAGCATTAATGATGAAAGAGTATGCATGATAACTCAATCCAATCCATCACTATCATGAGCAATTAACACAAAAGTGACGTTATAACTAAAACCATTGTTAATAACAAGTGGGTGTCTGTGTATGAAAAGCTTTCATTGATGGATGCAATGGCAATATGACACATCATGCTCGCATTTGGAGAACACACAAAACAAAACAGCCTTTACATCAAATCAATCTGCATGCCTCTTCATCTCCTCTCCCATGCATTGCTTTTTTCCAAAATCAAAACACATTCTTCAACATCTTTTTTTTCTATACTTTAGTTTACTTGTATAATTTTTAATTACTCCTATTATTTAACTTTCTATACTTTATTCTTTTAAAGTAAAATTTGTTTAATATTTTAATAGTAAAAATAACTATTCCATCACTGTTTTTAAAGAAAAATATTATATTATAATTAATAAAATAATAATTTATTTAGATATCAAATAGATGAAACATGTAAAGTATCACTACCCTTTCTTATACATTTCAAACACTTCTACTTAATTTGGGTCTTCTTTCTTCTTAAATATAGGACAAAATGGTGGGAACAGATAGCAAAAGCTAATTTTCTTTTTCTATACATTGGACAAGAAATGAGAGTTAAAAACCAAAATGACCCATCTTTTATTTGATTACAATTAATTATATTAAATGAATATGTTATATCCGTGTAATATATAATGTAATGATAAACAGACAAAAGGTAAATACACAAGTTTATCACTAATAATGTTTTCTTTTATAATCTATATAGACAATGGCCAACAATCATTAAAAAAACATCAACATATATGCCAAGACAAACTAAGACAGAAACTTGATACAGAGTTTCGGACTTTTAAGAAATATTTTGAAATCTTTTATAGAGGTAAAGAATTTGGAAATGCCAAATATATCAAATATATTAAAAAATTAAAAAATATTTGTATATTACTTTATATATATATATGTATATATCACTAAACTCCACCACTAGATACATCCACTATGAGTAACCTACACTAACTAATAATATATATATGGATTATTTTAAATTTGAAATAATACCTTTAGAAAAGTATTATAGACACTAAAATTATAAATAAAAATTTTAATACATGAAGCAACTCAGTTGGAGATATCCTAAAATAAAGAGTAAAACTTATCTTCAATTCGTCTTGAAGGCAATTAACCTACTAATTAAGTGATTCATATTCATCGTATCTAAAAAGAATTATATTTTTTTTGAAGATATTAATACCTCTATAATAATTTTTTTTTTTTTTACTGAAACGAGTGAAAAGTCAAAAAGATGTTTTAACGTTGGTGAAATTGTGAAAAGGCAAAGGCAAGAGAATATTTGTTTATAGTTTTGATGGTTTCTCGAAAGTGGTGTTAAATGGAAGATGGAAGTTATTTATAGAGTTGTGAAGGAAGGCAGTGTTTGGGAAGAAGTGTAACAGTGAAAAAAGCAAAAAATTGGGGCTATGATTTTCTCCAATCAGGGTTGGCTAACCCCTTTCACCCTTTCTTTCTGCCTCTCTCACATCCCAACGCTCTAACCTTTTTCCCTTGCAACTCACGGTTCCTCCGTTACGTCCCTCTCCACACACACCTTTATGTCAACCCAATACGGGTCGACCCGATTACCCATACCCCATTTTACCTTCCCAAAACTTAAACAACTTTGCTTCTTTTAGTTATTTTTCTCTCATTTTAATTTTCTATTTTTACTTTTAAGACTGAAATATTTTTTATAGATGAATATTTTAAGTGTAACTAAATCATATAAAAAGTTCACTTATCTTAATATGTAGTCATTTATATATTATGAACTGACCTTATTTTTTGATATGAAATTTTTAATGTGTTTGTTTTATTAGAGCATCGTGAATTAAAAATTATTAGACAATTACGAATGCATGGCAATACATGTATGTAATGCTATGTAATTCTATATATGTTCTTCATATCTTTTATATCAAACATAGATATCAAATATAATTCTTTCTCTTCATAATAGCTTCTAACATTGTATTAGAGTTATTTTTCTCTCATGATCTCTTCACTTTTTCTTCCTCTGATCTTTCTCAACCACCTTGCTAATGGTTTTTCCACCCCAATCACACTCAAGTTAAATGATGAGAATTTTTGGTTTGGAAACAACATGTCTTTGCTACTCTACGAGGGTTTAACCTAATGCATTTCTTGGAAAGAGATAATGTGCGTCAAAGTTTCTCAAAAAGTTCCTCCAAATTGAGAATCAAGAACCCACTATCAATAATGCATACATGTAATATCACAAGCAAAAACAATTATTAGTAGTATGGTTACATGCATTAATGTCCTCTTCCATCTTAATCAAAATGGTTGGTCGTGAATCTTCTGTGTCATTTGGAATTATTTATCCATTTATCACGCAGAGTACTATAAAAAAAGCTTCGTCTTCTCCTACGCACACTAAAAAAAATGAAAGAATGTTAATTTGATAGGTTAATATCTTTAAATTAGAAAGTGAGTGAGAATGAAAGTTTTTTTTTTTTTTCAATATCAACAATCATGTGTTCCTCACTACCCATTTAGAAATTTAGGAGGAAAAATAATTGTTCAAATATTTACATTTGTGATACTATAAAGAAAATCTCATTATTAAACTGGTAAAAATTACTTATAAAAGTGATGTAGTGTGGTGAGATACATTTAAAATAATAGAATAAGATTCTACGAAGTTTCTTATAAAATCCTTGAATGGTTAATGCTCTTAAAATCAATGTATTTGAAGTATGATGCCTTTTGCTACTGCAAAATGGTTGTCCTAAAACATATTAAATAATTCAAAGGGAAGAGTGATTAAATGTTATTTTTATTTAAATTTTATTAAGATGAGATTTTTAATGTATTAGAACAACTCTAGATTATATTTTTATTAAAAATACAATAAAAATTTAATTATATGCATACGGAGAAATAATTTTTTTATACTGGCGTAATTTTACTGAATATTGCATCATTTTTTATATTTTTTAATTAGATTATATTTATTTTTTTAAAATTTCACCAATAAATTAAAATCACATAGATTATTTAATATGTTATATATATATATATATATATATATATATATATATATATGAAAATTGATATAATACATATTTTTCACAATGCAATAAAGTATAAATTATTTAATATTCTTATTATTGATCTTCATCTTTAATAAAATTTGACGTAAACAAATATGATGATATAAAATTATGATTTGACAAGTAGATCTTTTTATATAAAGTTATTTATAATATAAAATTACACCAATATTGATGATATATATAATTTATAAATCATGTGAATTAAAAATAAATAAATAATATTAGAAGACTAAAAGGACATAAATTTTTTTAAGGAAAGACTAAAGTAGTAATTGAAAAAGAAATGCTACTATTTGGAAGTAAGAAAACTGAAAAAAAAAACTCTAATACATCACTTAATAATTTTAGTTTATATTAAAAAGTTACATGTGATTTAAGTCATGATTTAAAGTGACAGTAATTATTTACATTTAACAAATCATTGAATGTTGTGGATAAATATTTAAAATTTTATTAATTTAAAATTAATATAAAAGCGTGTTATAATTTATCCGAAATTGAATGCTTTAGAAGAAAACACAGAAAGTCACTGTGGATAGGGGGACACACGCGTTCGTTGATATGCTTCATCACACATGATTGATGGACGTAGACTGAACCTCCCGCTTTAATCCCATGAACCGGAATGCTACCTAAACCGGGTTGACTTCTTTTTAGAAAATAAAATAAAAATTTGCATTGAAAAGTCTGCAAATTTCCTTGATTTTTTTTCTTCTTTATTTAAACCAATTTCATTTTTTACTAAGATGATCTACCTTCTCTATTTAAATGTGTTTGATATATTTTGATTTGTAGTTTATTTATACCTAAATATCAAGATAAATAATCTATCAGAATCCAAGAAAAATTGTTTTTGAAAATGTTTTTAAAAATATTTAGAACTTATATCATATTGACTTAATTAAATATTTTTAAGTAAAATCATTCTGTTGAATTGATTTTTTATCATTAAAAAATATAGAACAATTTGAAATTAAATGTCTTTGAGAAGTCTATAAAATGGTCTTTCGAAAACATTTTGATAATAAATGATAGAAAAATGAACAACGGTTTTTGAGAAATACAAAAATCATTTTGTTTCAGAAAACATATATTTCTTGAAGTCTTCTTGGATTACATACATTGATTGAATAAGTTTTTCACCTGAATATTCAAAATCAGTTGTTTTTGTTGTGAATTCAGATGTAGTCGATCATTTATTCTTTTGATACTAATTTGGTGTATCAAAATTAGATAAGGTTTCTAATTTCTGGAAGAGCAACAGGGTGTTGCTTTTGGTAGACTTTCTTATAGGGTTTAAGATTAATTTTCTTGTGAGTCTTATGGTGTAAAGATTCTTGTTTAGTGGAACCTCAACTGGTGTGGCTGAGAAACTAGATGTAGCTCTTGAGGAAGAGTGAACTAGTATAAAAATCAGTGTGTGATTCTCTCTTTCCTTCACTCAACTTTGCTTTGATCAAATGTGTTGTGTGTTAAGCAATCGTATTATTCAAGCTTTGCATGAACATTTATTGTCATGTGCATTGTGAAATAAGTGTATGATAAAATCACTATGATAGAATCTTGAACATTGTCTGGTGTGTTTTGCATTGATCATCTAATGCATTTGTAGTGGCATTTGCATTGATAATCTAAACATATTTTTATTCATCATCTAGTGCATTTGCAATGATCGTCTAATGTGATAATTTCTACTATATTTGTGTATTTCAATCTATTGCTTGACTTTGTAAAGAACTTCATTCTAATCCAGATCTTTTCGAAAATCTTTCAAAGTTCAGTTCACCATCTCTTAAACTCAACCAATTATTCTAACAATTGGCATCGAAGCTGGTTCTTGAAAATTATTCAAGTTTCCGTCCTTGTTTTTTTTTAATGGTTGAGAATAAATTGTCTTTTGCAAAGGATGCCTTTATAAATAGACCACCCGTGTTTGGAGGAGTGAATTACCTATTCTAGAAAGTTAGAATGAAAATTATCATAGAATCAATTGATCAGGGTATCCGGGATGCGATTGTTAATGGTGATTTTGTGCCTAAACATGTTGATAATAATCTTGTTGAAAAACCATGGGCTGACTGGTCTAAGTCTGAAAAATAAAAAATCTTAATATGATTGTATGGAAAAAACATTATAACCTCTACTTTGAATCTATATGAGTTTTTCAGGGTATCACAATGTCTCTGAAAAGGAGAAGTGAGACATCTTGGAAGTGACACATGTAGGTACAACAAATGTCAAACGAGCCAGAAAATATGCACTTATTCAGGAATATGAGTTATTCAGAATACATCAAGAAGAAACAATTGCAGATGTGAAAAAAAGATTCACTCTCATAGTAAAACATCTGATAGGTCCGGGTAAAGTGTTTGATAAGGAAGAGCTCAACATAAAAATTCTGAAATGTTTGGATAGAAGTTGGAACCAAAGGTTACTACCATCTAAAAAACAAGAGATCTAACAACCTTAACAAATGTTGCACTGTTTGGAAAGCTAAGAGAGTATGAATTCAAGATGAACAAATTAAGGGAGCAAGAAAGTAGTGAAGGAAAGGCAAAGGGAATTGCACTTAAAACTTTTGATAAAAGGGAGGAAAACAATGAGGAAGGATCTAATGATTGTAGTGATGCAAAAACACTGAATATGTTGACCAAAATGTTTAACCGATTTCTCAAGAAGAAATGAAAGGAGAGGAATCAACAAAGTAAAAGGTATAACAGTATGAAAAGAATATGAAAAGACTATGAAAAGAATAACAGTAAAGGAGGAAAATAAAAAAGAGCATACATTTCATGGGAAGATAATGACCTTCCATCCAGTTGTTCATCGGGAGAAGATGAGGAAGCTAATATGTGTTTAATGGTTGGGCATGAATCATATGCCAGTAATGTAAGTTCCAGTATTTCCATGAATATTGAGAATTACAATTCTTTGTTTGAAGCTTTCAAATAAACACACGAGGAAGAAAACATGTTAGCTCTTTCCAATAATAGATGATCATTCTCGCCAGTCCCGCAAATTTCACAAGGGCATTAGACATAAATCACAACCTTTGAAATTAAAATGCATTATTTCAAGAAAATAAGTGTGAATATCTATTTTTTCTTTAAAATCAAAGATTCTAGAAAAATATGTTTTCAAATCTTTTCTTTCCCAAACTATATGTGAGTTGCTTTAAAGACCTAACCAATACGAAACCATCCTTAAGGGTATATCATCCAATCTGAAAGCCTTAGAACCTTATAAATCTTTTTGAAATTCTAGATGAGTCAATCTGACGAGGCCAACTCACCCATCATAATATCCTCTTATTCCTCCAGTCCAAACCCTGAAGATTACTCCTTGTTTTCAAACTGGAAAGAATAAACTCGTGAAACTAACACAAGCTTCCTTAGAAAAAGGGCAAGGTTAGAAGCCATCAAGGAAAGCACTGACAAGGCTCTTAAGACCCTGTTAAAAAAACGTAGGAGAACCTGAAGCAGATCCTAAAAAAGAGTGATTGGTAAACAAGACTCTAGAGATGGTAAACAGGGCAATGTATTCGTAAAATAGCCAAGTAAATCAACACATTGCTAGGATTGAAGAAAGGCTAAGGAAGAAAAGATAGGAAGATTTGTTTCTTGCTCAGTAGATGGAAGCACGATAGAAGTCAAGACTAGATGATCTAGCCCTTAGCTTCTCTAACCAGATTAACCAAGCACTTAGTGACAATCCCTTTTCTAGCCAATCCTCTCAACCACCACATTCCCTGCAGTTGTGATGAGTTTTTACTACCCTCTTTGCTAATTTCAAAAAAGGGGGAGAAATAATGTGTCTGGCATTTTTTTGTTATGGTGTTTTGAAAGTTTTTTTTTCTCATCTTGTTTTTGGTTTCAAGTGTTTTCTCTTATGAACAATTTATATTTAACATTTATTCTTTCACCAATTACACATAAATCTATGATACGTCTAATATTATAAACTGTGAAATAGCAAACAATCATAAAAGACATCGTTGCACTTATAATTTTTGTCATCATCAAAAGGGAGAGATTGTTAGGACTCTAGACGATTTAGTCAGACTTGGACAATCTCATAATGAGACTCTCTAAGCATGTTTTGATGATAACATAAATCTATAATAATAAGATACAATAGTTACCAAAACACTTTAAACAATGAAATGAAAAGCGCTAGACTATACATTATAACAAACATTTACAAGAGCGAATACAACACGAGCTTGAAATGATAAATGATGTCTCAAGGAATTTTCCAGATGATGGTCGAACTGTGGAAGAGATATGCAAGGTCTCATTAAAATGGTAGACAACGTCTACATAAGAACTCATTATAGAGAAAGCTAACACAGTTAGCAGATGATGAGAGCATCAATAATGTGCCAAGCTATGATAAAGTCATATATATGACAGGCGATGATGCACATTTGATGGTATACTAAGGGAAGTTTGCATATTTAATATTTCCATTCTATATATTGTTTAAATGATTGTTATATGTTTTCATACTCGTTTTGATATCATGAATTAATTGAAAATGGTTTAAATCAAAACAAATAGCTGAAGCTAAGAAAGGAAAGTGTTTATTAAAATGATAAAGGGCACAACTATGTTCTTGAATATATTGTGCTTAAATGTTTCAGAATGAAATATATATTTTCCTAAGATTTCACAAATTGATTTCTAATACAACTATGACTAATTGATAATCTAATCTATATAAAAAAATATTTTGAAAAATAGAGTGTATAACTGATTATGTGTTAAAGTGTTTTTTTGATATATATTTAGAAGAATATAAACCAGATTAAATATAATTGTACTCAAATGTTTTAATTCAAGTTAATATGGAAAATGTTTATAATGTGTTATGAAATAATATATTAAGTTAGAAAGACTTGATAATTTAGAGATATTATAGATATATTTTTTTCAACAATATCCATGCTATAAATATATAGAATATATTCATTGCTGAGAATCACAAAAAGTTTTTAAATGTGTTATAGGAAAAAAACAAATGCAGAGGAGAAAAATGCTAAGTTTACCTAAAGAGCGTTTAGACAAAAAATGAAGTTGTTGTAGAGTAAGATTTGCATGAAGAAATTAAAGCTTCACAAAGGTATTGCAATCAACAAAGAAGAAGAATAAAAAGAGAAATATATTCAAGAAAATTATCAAGTGAGAAAGACGCATTCAAGATGTGTATATATAAGAGCATTCCATTTACAACGTCTAATGGGAAAGTGATGAAGTGAAGAACATCATCCAAGCTCATTTGATATATATAATCAACGTTCAAACAAATCCTAAGAAAGGAAATAGTTTAAAGAGCTTCAGCGCAATGTGATGAAGATGCGGATATTACTTCAAAGGAAACATTTCCTACTCAGCGTCAACTACATTAAAGGAGACAAAATGTGACAAGATGATTAAAGAATTAAGTCGCAGAGCATTAAAGGGTTAGTGTTCATATCAAATATTAGAAAGGAAACAGTTCAAATTGTTTCATACGCTCAAAGACGCGTGAAATCAAATCAAAGCAGAAGTTACCATATTCAGTATCTGATGAGAAGAAGATGATGAATAATGCACATTAATGAAGGATATATTGAAGATACCAAACATTACTGTAATAAAGAATCAACATTCACATTTGGGGCTAAGGCATAAACAATCATGACAAAACTAAAAGAGATGCAAGAAAATTATGAAAAACAATCAATTAAGGCACAAAAGAAAGTTAGCCTAACAATAGAAGCCTAAAAATGGCACTATAATGGATTAAAAAAAAAAACAAAACCAGAGTATTATGGCAGCGAGTCTTTCAGAAGTTCTATAATTTTTTTTATTTTGAAATTTGATGCTAATTTTTTTATCACAACTAGCTAAGATGTTAGGGAACACAATCACAAAATATTTGAACCAACAAAAAAAATGGATTAATAACACTAAATTGTTTTCCAGAGATCAACCGCAAAGTTTAGTCAACATTTGTTTCAGCTCTAACATTCCGACTTTTGTGATTTATCATATTTTTTTTTCTATTTGGAATTAGGATGCGCCTTTTTAACATGATATTGTATACAAATTTAAGTGTTCAAATTTAAAATTTCAAGCAATTTTATCACAGAAATTGTTTAGAGTAAATTATGCAATCTAGTAAAGGTATAAGGTAACTATTAGCGAGAATATAAACCAAAGGAATACAATGAATGGAACAAAACTGTAAGACACACTAGAATTTTATGTTTTCTGAGACTTACTAATGATCTAGTAGCAAGTCAAGAACTCAAAGACTCAAATGAAAAGGTATCAAACACTTATACACTGAAATTGACTTAAACAATTTATCAAACAAGTTATGTGCACTCAGTTAGGCACAACTCAAGAATTGGTGACAAATTTTGGAACTACAAGACATAACACATAACATGCAAGGATTATAAACGGTAAAACAACTCCTAAGAACATTTTTTCACAGATTAAACTAAAAAAAATGCATGAACAAATTGAAAAGCATATGGTGCATAAGAAAATAACAAGGAACCTATGTAGACTTGATATAAAAAGTTTAAGAAAAAATTTTTAGGATGTTTGAACTGATTAAACTTGAAAAAAAATGGATTAAACGGTAAAACACAACAATTAAATGGTGGAAATGAACTAAAACAAGGAAAATCAGTGATGAACAACACAAAATTATGAAACACAACACAAACAGTTTGAAAAAAAAATATTATGACTTAGCTAGAGTGTGACATGTGTTGGATCGTGGAGTGACTCTAAATAGCACTTGATGATATTCTCCTTGTCTCCAATGGTTGAAATCTTGAAGGAGAAGTGTTGGATGACGTGAAAGCATGATTCTATGGATAATTGATGGAGGAAAGTGTCCCAATTTGGTGAAAATGAAGAGAGGTTAGGCTAACTCTTGAAGATTTTTCAAGGCTATTTCTTGAAGAAAGAAGAACCTAGGGGGACCTAAGAACAAGTAGAAAGTTGTGCACAATTTGGCAGCATTTCAATATGATATTTGTACCGCCCTGGTAGTCGGAAGTGATGACGTGGCATCAAGCTATTGTATAGGCGTGTTGAGAGGACGCCAGGTTGGCAGAAGGGAAGGAGGTCGGGGGGCTCGTGTAGTCGCCAGTTATTAAGTTGGCATGCTCCGATCTCCATCACACCAGTACCGGCGGTCACCAAGTTGAAGATGAAGTCGCCAGATGTAAACTCAGGCGACCAAGTGATTAGAGAT
>Ga0123342_1005129_pt1 | contig 19317 bp, 7 predicted proteins | sample Turbeawhitnodule_FD_89960 | JGI IMG/M metagenome (GOLD analysis project Ga0123342, IMG submission 89960) | Root nodule microbial communities of legume samples collected from Mexico - Turtle bean Mexico white nodule | ecosystem: Host-associated > Plants > Roots > Nodule | place: Mexico: Nepantla... | reverse complement strand
GAAGAATTTGATCTACTTAGAGCATCTTTCATTGGGATGGACAGTGAAAGTTCTGAAGTCCTTGCAGCTCATGGTCTGAGTTCTTCAGTATTAGCATTTGTAACTGCTTTTGGAGTGTCTAATATAGACCAAGATTCTCAGAGAATTTTTATTGGTGACAAAACCTCTAGTAATTTACAGGCTTTGACAATACAAAATTTAAGGAGACTATTTTGGTGTGTGGATCATGGAACCAGAGCGAGTTTCTCTTTGCTGTTGAATTATTTTGACCTAAATGAGATCTGTTTATCCCCAGGATCCAGTTACCGAACTTGTAGCATTGCCTATAAAGACAGAGAGGTGCTCAATGTTTGTAGTTATGCTGTCTCTAGTGCTGTCTGCTTGCTTCAGAAAACTGGATCTCAGTTTACCAAGAATGCTTTGTCACTAGTTTCTAATACTTTAATAAAATTGATGCACATTCATCTTCGGATTCCAAAGTACTCCTTCAAAGTAAGGTGTGTGTATCAATTATTCAATGGAATCAGTGTAAACTTTTTAATGAAAGTTTAAATGAATATGTAGTTTTTTATTATGATGTAATTTTTATTGTAATGATCCTCACATGCACTATTGTTTTTTCCTTCAATATTCTCCCTTATCTTCCTTTTCATGTCAAAATGAATCATATAAACTTTAAACGAAAGGAATTGAATAGTTTGCTTTTGCATTTGTTTTATCGGAGTCTCAAGAAATGGTTTCCCAATTTTGTTAGTATTTTAAGCTGAATTAGTTTTTCTTTTGTTGTTTAATAGATGTTCTCTTTGTTGTGAACCTTTACACGTTTAGTGCTCTCTGATTTTATGATGTAGTCTCCTTATATGCAAATCTAGAACTGCTGTAGTCCGTTTAAGTTCTTAATTTGATCAAGCCACGACCAAGAGTTGGCAATTTGGTGTTTGTTTATGTTTCCTAACACTTAAAAATACGGTGTTGAAATATTTGTTTTGCATTATTTGTACAGACCATTCATTGGGTCAGAACTTTTTCTCCACAATGAGGACTCTGGTAATGGGGTTGAAATATCTGTTTCGCAAGGCTCCCTCATCACATTGAATATTTGTCTTCAATTGAAGAATGTGCCACCAAACCTTGTGGTTAAGTCAACTAAGTGTTATTGCATCCTTCATTGCAGTACGTCATTCCTCGTCCCATGTGGACAAACCTTGGGGCACTCGCAATCTAGATCTGAAGCTTGGAAAGATGATGAAATTGTTGAACTGAACCAGAAGTTGGTTTGCCATGTCTTGGATGGTGTGGCAGGCAAGAGGAGAATTTCTATGCAGAATAGGGGCCATGGTAATAGTATGGCTGTGGAGACAATAATGGATTTTAGACCTAATGAGAAAGGGCAGGGGTTTTCACATTGCTCACTCAACGTGTCTAACTTTCCCGTGGGTTCTTATAGAATCAAATGGCATAGTTGTCTGGTTGATAGTCAAGATTCCTATTGGAGCCTCCTTCCTTTGAACCCAGGACCTGTATTTTTTGTTACAAAACCCAGAGTTGGCTAATCTGCTAACAATTTCATAAAGCATATCCATTAAAATAAATATTATTCCTATGAAGTATGCTCACTTTATGGCCAACCGATCCTGAAGGTTAGTCCATTTTTTATCACTCTTAATTTTCTGCTTCAATTTATGGCTACAATTCCTTCATGTTGCTGATAATATCAACTGTCTCATTAGCTGCTATACAGTGAACTTGGGCTTTATCCACTTTGAGACTGCTTTTTAAGCTACTGCTTCGTAGCAATTTTGTTTCTTTATGATTGGGTACTCATTTCAGAATCCAAATGCTCAGCATTCAATTCTACAGCAACCTAACTTAGTCAGGTGTGTTCTTCATTTAAGGAAAACAGAAGAAAACTTCTGAGTTATTACATAGTGTGTCGTAGTAATTGTGGCTGCGTAGTTGGATTTCACTGATTCTGTTTCATTGAATGTGAACCATCAAGGATGGCTCTTTTTTGGGAAGAAAGAAAGAACTGGATTTGGTAAATAAATGGGCCTTTGAAAATGAGAAGATCATTCATGGAAAATTGCCTGGCGGAATTGACAACACAGTAAGTGCATATGGTTCACCATGACCGTTGTGCTACAAAATTCCATAAACTTCTATTGATTTGTATTATATTGATAGATTATTTTTAACAAGTCTCTTTGCATTTTCTTGTATTGAAGTTAAATTGAGTGCTTGCTAGCTTTCATTCATTGAGAAGTGTGGAAAGGAAACTGCCAATGATGCTTTACAGGATTGAAATCAGAACTTTGGAATCAGAGGGTTAAATTTTATTAACAAATTAAGGACGACTCTTTATAAAAACAAATTTTTATGCATATCTCTCTGAAAGGAGTAGAACAGCAATATTTGGAGCAGAACGTTATTAACAATGATTCTTGTATATAAAACAAGTTTCCCTTGGTTGTTAAAATTTTGCAGGCATATTTGTTCTTTCTAATAAAGATGGCTTAAACATAGTAGATATAATTTAGGCTGTTATACATTACATGTAATTGATTCCTTTAGTGTCATGCTTTGTGGCTGACACCCGCTTGATATATTCCTTATCAATATGAATATTCATCTTATTTATTATATTCCTTATCAATATGAATTCCTACTTCTGAATATCCACTATTTACATTCATGGTTATTTTCATATTGGCATTAGGTGTCCTCTAAATCAACTGATTTTTTTTTCTTGATTGTTACTAGTGACTTGCAAATTTGTAGGCACTTCAGTTGCAGTTATATGTTCTGAGGTGTCTTCATGAACAGCTAGAGGTATATTTGCTATATCTTATAACTTATTGGCTACTATCTCTTTACGTTCTCCAAACCTTGCTGGTTCGTACTTAGTACTTCATTGGTATAGTCTCTTCGCACTGTTCTCTGATTTCAAATTTTCTTTCGATATACTTTACTGGTTCCTGACCCTACTAATTTCTCTTCTTTCTACTATCTACATCATTAATTGATGTTTCAACTAGGAAAATACTGTCTTCATTCCTTTTTTTGTTACATAATCTCCGTCTTGTATGTCTAATGGATGATTCCTCATCTTTCTTAGAGATTGTACTGTGGCAACTGTTTCTTCATGTGAATCAATTGCTAGGCCTCGCAGCTGCTTGCACAGTGGAACTTGCTAATAAAGTTGAGTCCCCTTGTTCAAAATTTCACATTAATTAGGTATATGACTATTATAGTATTTAAGTGCATATCACACCATATTAGTTAATTTTTGTGAGATTGAGTTAGACTTCAAATTAATTTTTTTGTGATGGTATCATAATGTATTTTAGATCCATTAACAGTATTATCCCTATACCAAGTTCATTAGTGCTGGATGTGAGAAAGATAGGAAATCTCTGAAAGTTGATTTTTAATGGTTTTGGTTTGCATCTGTCACTTGTTCATGTTCTCAAGTGAATGGTAACTAGTATTGTTATTTCCCCATGCAACATCAGCAACTGGTGTAACTTTGTTTAAATAATATTTCTCAGGACTAATTGAATCTTCCAAATTTGTGGGGGTGCAGGCCCAAGGCAGAGCTAGAGTTAGTAGTTATAATGGTAAAAAATATGATTAAAAGTCCAGTACTTTATTTAAAGAGTGAAGAAAATTGTCACTGGCCCCACCACTCATTCCTGTATGTTTCATACCCCAGCTGTTTACATGATTTGAATCCGTGTTAAGGTCAATGGTCTTCTGCCACAGGGAGCTGGTGATACCTTGTAAAGAGAGTAAAAGAGTATCATACATAATGGGAATAACTATCTAACCTGTTCTTGCCGAAAATTGATCTGGAGAGCTCCAAGATGGAATAAGGAAGTTCTCTCTGGAGACCTTGCTTTGACTGATCGCCAGAAAGAGGAGGGTGTTTACTTACAAAAGATCCTTTAATGCTTAAGTTAGTAAGAATACTTAAGTATGATAGTATGTAGTAAAATATGGATAGGATATATTTCCTGGGAGATGTTCATATTTCTAGGCCTTTGGATAATGACCGTTAGTGAGACTTTAAGATAGCCATTATGATCATTAATCAACCGTTTGTCTTCATGAAGAGTCACCATTGGCTGGTTATGAAATTAAGAGTTCGATTACCAAATTAAGGACGAGAAGAGATACAAGTGGATCGATAAAATGTAAGGAAAAATTTGATTTTTTCCCATTTCAAACCTTAGTGGGTTATGGGAGGAAGGTGTATATAAACTGTCATTGACCTCGACTCTTAAGTGATGGATATTGGGTGTACTAGGGTCAATACCCATCTGAGATATTGTTCGTTTTGGAGTTTGAAGTTCCGTCACAATTTTATCCTTAAAAGGTCCATTGATAGGTTAAGAGAGGAAAGTGTATATAAACTGTCATTGGCCTCAACTCCTAAGTGATGTGGTGTGTATCGAAACTTAACCCAATTAGTGTTCATGGCCAAACACTGAAAGCTCAATAAACTAATGCTCACACTTAGCTTTTGACATTTTACAACTCCTAAGAGTATGTAACACTTATCTTGGATATTAGTAAACTTTTTATTCTATCTCCAATGGTGTATGTTATTGCTAATGTATTTGGTTTAGTACATGAAAGCATTTTTTTTTCTCTTTTTAGAAAACCATTAATTTGTTTCCAAACTTATAATTTGTTGAGGCTGAAGTATTTGAAAGTTATTGAGACAATGCATATAAATATAATACAACTTAATCTTAACCGTTTTAAAAGTTTAATAATTTTGTCTTATAACCGTTCACTTTTTTTACTCTTTGTCTTGTTTTCATTTTAATCATTGTCATCATAACAAACTTTTATTATTCTGTTCTATATTTAGTGAATTCTATTTGAATATTTAACTGTTTTTTTTTAATTTGATATTCGTCCTTAGAAACACATTATTATTTCTTACAACGATGCACTTACCGTAAAAATTCATTAATGTCTTTCAAAAGAAAGAAACATAATTTACTCCAAAGTTTTTTGAAACATAATTTACTCCAAAGTTTTTTGAAACATAATTTACTCCAAAAGTGATTAAAGATTTAGTCTTCTTGCAGGTTACAATAACATTAACAATGAATATATTTCCACTTTAAATAGAATATCTAGCCAATTCATCGTGCATTTTCATCATTTTAAAACCAAGAATGTCATGTATATATTCTTTTCTTTTTCTTTTTTCCTTTTGAAGAAGATGACGACATTCCTTAATGTTCTTTTTGTATTATAGATAATCTTAAAATTCATAATTCTTCCACCATAATTTATAGAATAAGTTCCATCTTTTAAAAAGTACATGTCCTTATCCAATGCTTTTTTTGTGTCGTTTATGAAGAAAAATCAATAAACTAATTGTATAAGATTTGTTTAAGCAAAACAGATTAATTGAACACTTGGACGAAATGTTTACCATAGATCAAATATAAAGTTTAGCGAGATAAACCAAAAGAATTTATCATGATAAACTAAATTAATGCTTATAAAAAAAATGATAAACTAAATTAAGAAGTTTATTAAAGAAATTCAAGAAAAAAACTTAGTAATAGGCAAATTATTTTTCATCCCATTCAAGCAACTTTTTGTGCCATTTAAAATTCACTCACACTACTCTTCAACATCATCAAGTAATCTAGTAATCTTTTCCACAAGATAACAATTAATACATGAAAGTTTATTTTCGAATATTTTGTTCAAATTATCTATTTAGAGAGGTGTTTTTTTTTTCTTCCTACTTTTACTTTTAATTAACTTTGTAAACCATATTTTATTTTTATTTTTTTCCAATTTTTCCTTGATCTCTCGACAACCTTGTTTCATTTTTTCAAGACTTTCTTTCTTCCTTTAAAATCACCATTTATATATTTAAACTCATTAAATTTTTTTTGTTTTCAATTAACACTACACAAAATTATTAAATAGAAACTAATTTTATAAAAAAAAAATAAGTAGTCATTATATTGACTAAATCAGATACTATTTTATAAACTAAAATATCATTGGTATCTAAAGTAGTTTCTATTATTAATAAATAGTTTCTAAATTGATACTTCATTAGTTACCAAGGTTTAACTACCAATTTGACTTTGATTAAACTCAAGTTTACTAAGGCTTGGGCTGACTCAACTCAATCTAGGGTTGAGTTGAACTCTAGCTCGAGCTAGCTCTAACTCAACTAATTTGAGTATGAGCAAAATTGGTTACATTTAGGTGTGAGCTACACTTAAGCCTGAGCCGACTTTGACTCAACTTGACATGGTTCTGAGTCGAATCAGCTTGACTTGAACTCGAGCTAACTCTAACTCGAATCATCCTAAGCCTAGGCTGACTTAACTTGACTTGGGTTCGAGCCAAATTGACTTGACCTGGGTCAAGGTCGACTCTACTCGACCTGAGTATGGGTTGAATCAATTCAACCTACTCCTAAGCCCACTCGACTTGACTTGGGTCAAGGTCAAATTGATTCGACTTGAGCTTGAGCCGACTCGACTTGATCTCGACTCGGTCAAATTCTCTCAACCTTTCCCTCTTGCCAATTTAGCTTGATCCAAGAAACTTGGGTTGATTCAACTCAAATTGGTCCCGGGACAATTTGGCTAAAACCTAGGCTTGGGCTCACTTAGCTTGACCTATACTCGAGCTAACTTAGCTCGACCTAGACTAGAACTACTAGAGCTTGAGCTAGAACTGGGATGACTCATCTTGACTTATGCCTATGCCCACTTAGCTTAATTTGGGTCTGGGTCTACTCAGCTCGACTCATACTAGGTCAACTCAACTATACCTGGGTTGGGCTGACTGTGTTTAAGCTAGACTGGGTCAACTCGGTTTGACATTGGCCTAGGTCAATTTGACTCTAATTAGGTAAAGGCCCACTCAACTTTATCTAGGCCTGAACTGACTTTGCTTAACTTGGGCCCAACTAACATGAATCGACATGAGTTTGGACTAACTCAACTTAGGTCCAAGCTAGAATTGAGCACGAGCTAAGTTTGACTAGACTCGACCTAGACCGATTCGAATCGACTTGGCTTTGGGCCGAATTAACTCGATGTGTGTCCAAATCGAATCAACTTGACTTGGACATAAGTCGACTTGACTCGACCTATGCCTGGGTTAACTAGACTTGACCTGGGTTCAAGCTGAATCGAGTCGACCTTCTCTTGGGTCAACTCGACTCGATATGTGCCCCAACCTACTTGTCTCGACCTGAGCTCGATCCGGTGCTACCTTACTTATGTCTGACTCAGTCTACTATTCCATAACTTGAAACGATTGATACACACATTGATTTTGAATTTTTAAATGTAAAAAATATTCAATCTATATCCAATCCAAATCTAATTAAATTGATTGGATTTAAAATTCAAAAAATATATATTTAAATTTAAGACAAATTCATTTAAATAGACTTAAAGTAATATAGATTTAGACAATTATGAATTAACACTACAAGAAAATCATGAAATAGAAACCAATTTGTAGAAACCAAAATAATTAGTTGCAATAGTAACTAAATTAGAGACTATTTTAGAAACTAAAAAGAAATTTGGTTTCTAAATTAGTTTCTATTATTTTCTATTATTGTTAAATAGTTTCTAAATTGGTATCTAATTAGCAACCATGCAAGGTTTTTTCTACCAAATTTAGAAACTAAATAATTAGTAGTTAAAACCTTAGTTGCTAATTAGATACCAATTTAGAAACTATTTAACAATAATAGAAAATAATATAAACTAATTTAGAAATCAATTTTTTTTTTTTAGTTTCTAAAATGGTCTCTATTTTAGTTCCTATTATAACTAATTATTTTGGTCTCTAAAAATTGGTTTCTATTTCAAGATTTTTTTTAGTGTAAATTTGACAATTTGAATATTTTTTTCACCTTTAATTATAAATTTATAAAAAGATTAAAAACTTTAAATATACTTTATAATATATATATATATATTATTTGTTGATTAAAACAAATACACTCCACAACAATCCTTAATTAAGTATACGTTTTACTAATATATAAACTTTAAAATAACATGTTACATACATATTCTTATTTTTCCTTTTACATGTCTTTTCACTTTAACTAAGAGGGATAGTCCTATCGTTATCATTGATTATTCAAGCTATAATTATTGTGACGGTTAGAGAATAATAACAAATTAATGAAACCTTATCTTTGCTCTTCAATATTAAGTTATATTATTTAAAGCATATATGTGCATCCATGATAATGTTGTCTAGTTACTCATGGAACATAAAAAAATGCTCCCATAACATCACAACTTAGTTTTTTTTTTTTTATTGAATGTTGACTTCATAGCAAAAAAAGAAAGATGAAGCCACCCAAGCACTAAATATGTGATGCCAAGATGCATATGGGTGGCTACCAAACTTAACTGGGGGAATCCATAACGAAAATGCACAGTTCTTGGAAAAGACTCTGTTTAATTTGTTAATTACCTCAAAAATATTAAATATACCATGGATTTGATGGAAAACCATATGCATGAGATTCTACAACTATGATTAATCTAATTAACAATTAAATGAGAATTCAAGTGAGGGATGAAGCTAGGTTATCTAGCTTGAAAAGTTCATAATGTAATTTAAGCCTTGAATATATTTGGTATGAAGGCATAGAAAAAGTGGTGTATTTTGAGTAAGATGAATATATATATATATATAATAATTTAGAAGTATGTAGGTAGTAAGTGATTAGAATAGTGCAACATCAAAGAGGAATATGAATAGTGTAATTAAGAGGGCAATACTTTAATGGTTGTGGTGTTCCTGAAAGAGCCATCCACTCTCCTCAGTGTCTTATTTTTCAATATCAAAAGTGCTCATTCCATCTGAATCTTCTTTTCTGTGAAATCACCATAACCACTACCTTTCATTTGTTAATTTCTGACTTATATATGTATATGTATATATGGGTGGAATAACTTTATACTCCAAACTCTGCTTAAATTATTGGCAATGTTACTACTAATGTTTAATTTGGGAAGGTTCTAATATCAGTCATGAGAGGAATTTGAGCTTTTGAATACCATGATTGGAAATGGTCATATAATTTCCTCGGTTTAACGATGCTTGGAACCTCAAATTCTCTGCACATCTCTAAGAAATATTATCCAATTTCGGAATCACTGCTACGTTCTAGCTAGCTTCACCCCTAACATATATATATATATATAATTCACATTCAAAATCAGTTTTGACTCATTCCAATATTTTTCTTATTATAAGTACTCAGTATATCTAAAGTTTGCACTAGTAACGAAAATCAATTTCAAATAAAATACAGAAGAAAAAATATTTAACCCATAATTTTAATTTCACTTGAAACAATTACTGTGTAATAAATCTAATTAAGATGGCTATATACATGTCAAGATACAGTTAAAAATGTTTTTAAGAATTTCTTTAGTTGAGTATAAAAGTATAGATATTTTAATCAACATTTACTTTTTTATCACCACTTATAACAAACGCATAAACATTATTGAAATGAATGTAGCCAAACTTAGACTGAAAGAACATTATGTCTTTTTTCTTTAATAGGATTGCTCAATCATTCCAAGCATCTCATACGGAAAGATGTGCGAGAATTACTAAAATATTTCCTATTTCTTAGATTTTTTTCTGTAGATTTCAAATTAAAATTCGTGAAAGACAAGTTTTTTCTACAATTTTTTTCTATGAATTTTATAAAACTGCACAAAATAGGCCGAAATCAACCGAAAAATTGTGTCAAAAGATCAGACCAAAAAGTTAAATAAAAAAAAAAAATTAGTTACGGTAGCAAAATTCATAAAACAGACTAAAATATACAGATGTATGTTTAAAAAAATATTATGTGTAAAAAGAAAATATCCAAACAGCTTCTAAGCCCAATAAGAGAACCTTATAAATAGATGTTTAACTCAAGAGGTAAGTAGAGTGAATTTATTTGATAATTATATAAAATTGATTCTGACTTTGACATCAGAGCGTTTTGCAGGTACACACACCCCATGAGAGGAGACCGAGATGAAAAACTTAAGACTCAATTGATCCAATCCAGTTAAGTAAGTTTACCGGTTATCTAGGCCCAATCTCAAGTCAAAAGAAGAGTGGACTAAAAGCCTAACCCGAGAAAGGAGACCGAAAGAATAAGGAAGATCGAGAAGTCGACACTTTTTATAAAAAGGAGTTTTGTTTCTAAAGTCTTGTAAGAACCCTTAAAAAAAATTACAAAATAATCTAGCAATAAAGATATTAATAAAAAAATAATATTTTAAAAAAATGGTAAGCTAAAGAAGTTTGCTCCTCTACTTGAAAGAGTACTTGAACTCTTTACAAAATAGATCTTTTTCACATCTTCAAACCACGATTTCCTCATTAGAGTCTTTATAGATTAAAGTGAAGTGTTTGAGAACATATTAACCAGAGCAAGATAAAATTCTCCCACTTTCAATATCAGTATACAATTTGTTTGGTTTGAAAGGAACCCAATTCATTTCAAAATACATTCAATTGAAAAAACAATTCCCTAAAAGAATTTTTTTATCCAGTTCAGATAAACAGATTTCTAAACTGATCAGCACAACACAACCTAAGACATGGGCTTCGATAACAGAACTAGAAATGGTGTATTTACCCCTTCTTCATGTGTTTAAAGGAGTTGTTCTCAAGTTCGAGAGAAATATTGTTAGATCAATCACCACATCTGAAATATTGTCTGTTTTGAAAATTGGTATTTCGTTACGGTTTTGTCCTTAAAAGAAGTTTCGGTGGATTCGATCCTGAGTGATGTAGAACTATATTGATGAACTGGAACAAGCTTCAATGAAGATCTAAGGGGAGTGAATTGCTCCTAGCTGAAGGGCTTGGGCCAATATATTTCTACAGACAGCGTCACTATTCCAACCTCAAGCCTAAGAGATAGTATCGTAAAGATAAATCATCGCATCCGATGTATTGTTGTCCGTTCTAAAAGTCGATATTTTATGACATTTTTTTTAAAACGTTTTAGTGAGTTGGAAGAAAAATGAATATATAATCTGCCCTTACCACTCTCAGACGTCAAATCAAAGGCTGAAAAACAACTGCAATTAAAAGCAAACCAGAGCAGTATTTACATCACATTCCAACTTATGCTCCAGGTATTATACAGATACGGCTCACCAAATTATGCTCAATATATAGCACCACGCTTCCTTTTACTCTGTAATGCTTTGCTGCATCAGTTTCTTTATAAAAAACTGAACAAAGGTCAATGGTCTCGAATTATTGTGCTCAAGGTTTTGATTTTGGATTACCATTGAATGTCTAATCTGTGTATGAAAACCCAAAAGACTAGGGGGAATGTTAGTCCATATATTCACAGGGAATTTCTTGATAATTGCATTGAATGGAGAGAAACTTAACTTTTTGTGTTTTGTAATTGTACATCCTTTAAATGTTCAAATTTTATCAACATTGAAGTCGTTTTTATTGATCACTCATCCAACCTTATAATAGAAAAATTGTTTCCATTTTCATAATTGCAAAATAAAATTACATCATTTTGACAAAATACTCCTTTATATATATATGAACATGATTGATTTTTGAAAAATAAAGATTATTGACACTCCAAACGATAACTCTTTATAATAATATAATAATATATTGAATTAAAAAATAAAAATAAAAATCATTAAAATATTAATTTATTAAATTGTTAAATAAATGTTACAATTTCAAAGTACGGGTAGTCTTGTTTGAATATAACTTGACACTATGAGTGCTCTTGTTTGAATATAAATTGAATCGTTCATTTATTTAATTATATGATCAAGTTTCTCTCACATCAATATCAATATGTGTGTACTCTTTTTTAAGATTATGTTTAGCCTGTATCTTTTACTGAGAATAATCTTGAGTAAATTTATTATTTGTAAAAAATTATTTTTCTTGTTGGTATTTAATTCACCTTGCTAAAATTTGAATTTGAAATTATTAATTAAGTTAGAATAATTATTGATTCCTTTACATATCGACTATAAATATTTAATGTGCCTAAAACTGTATTAATATTAAAATAAATTAAATATATTTTATTTTATATGTTATCAGTAATTTTCTAAATGTGAAAAGCAACTTCAGCCTTTTTCATAAGGTTCCACTTTTTCCCTATTCTTCAATTCTGGCTTCCCACTATGACTCCTAATTAATTAAGTATTGAAGGGATGAGCACTATAAATATAGGGTTTCTACTTCACATTCACACACACACACCAAGCCCTCAAAAGCAACAACATCAACTATTTGGTTGCCACAACTTCACTCCCACCTTCAAACTCTAGCTAGCTTTTCAACTGATCTTTCATGGCCATGAATATGATATCAACAGATCCTCTTGTTATTGGAAGGGTGATTGGAGATGTTGTGGATCCTTTCACTACAACTCTGAAAATCACTGTCTCCTACAACAATAAGCAGGTCTACAATGGTCATGAGTTTTTCCCTTCCTCAGTAACCACTAAGCCTAAGGTTCAGATTCGTGGAGGCGACATGAGATCCTTCTTCACTCTTGTACCTACTTCTTTCACCAAACTAATCCACTCTCATGCATCTCTTCAATCTTTTCATGCATCTCACTGTTCCATTTCCATGGCTTTCTTTCAGGTCATGACAGATCCAGACGTTCCAGGCCCTAGTGATCCATATCTCAGGGAACACTTACACTGGTATGACACTAAATAAATACATAAACCATCACATGCAGAGTTAGGTCTTCACTCCAGCTTATACTTTCTTGACTTGTTTTCCTTGGGTGTAGATTTTATGATTTCAAACACACTATCAACCCTACCACTATGTCCTCTAGTTCTTTCTTTCTTTTTGCTTGTAATGAATCAAGTAAAGTACATACACATGCATAAGGAAGAGCTTCAGATGCACCACATGCATAGGTGATTTCATCTGAAACAAAGTGTCTGACCATATTTAATAACTCACAGGATAGTCACAGACATCCCAGGCACAACGGACACCACATTTGGTAAGATGTTGAATCTTATTATAGACACATGCACACTTACAGAGAGAGTATATATATAACTTTCATTTAGTTTTCCCCCTTGAACATGCAATTGAACAGGAAATGAGGTGGTGAACTATGAAATTCCAAGGCCAAACATAGGAATCCATAGGTTTGTGTTCCTGCTTTTCAAGCAGAAGTGCAGGCAGGCAGTGATGAAAGTACCAAGTTCCAGGGACCTCTTTAACACGAGGAGCTTTGCAGAGGAGAATGACCTGGGGCTTCCTGTGGCTGCTGTGTTTTTCAATGCTCAAAGGGAAACGGCTGCCAGAAGACGTTGAATAATGAACCAACCAACAAAAGTGCCACATTGTGGTTATCACTAGTAAAGTCTATGTAGCTGTGGACCATGGTAGTGTCCACCAAATAAGTCTAGGTTTCTAAGGGTGTGGGGGCACCTTGTCTGGTTAAATTCGAACTTGCATGCTCAAACTCCTACCATCAACTATCCTTCCAACATTCTTGTTTTTAGTTTGGTGTGGTTTCAGTTTGTAACTGTTCAAGTTTCTATTTCACTTTCTCCTAAATTATATATGTCCAAGTAACCATGCAAGTTATTATCATATTAATCGGTGCATGTTTTAGCTGATTAAGAAATAATCGTTTTCTTAACTTTTTAAACTTCAAAAAATTAATACAACACGCACATAACTTTTAAGCTGTTAAAATATGTTAATTGCATTTGATTCCTACAACAATAAAAGTTGGTAGGCAATAAATAGGCAATAGAAAAATGCTAATGTAGACAAGGTATTTATAATATGAAAAAGAATCTTGTAATGTTCTACTTTATCCAATATTTCTATTGATTCATCTGAGGAGTGGTATTTGCTTTTTCAATCTTTTCTTTTACTCTTCTATTTCTTTATTGTTATAAATTTGATTTGAATCCATAATAACCAAAGTTGTTAATGTATTATGGTACCGTACTTATACTAAGATGTCAACACCTCTTTTTCTCTGATTCTGGGACGGAACGAAATCAAACGACATCCAAAAATGAAAGGTTATTGTTGTTACTCTAACTTCATAGACTTCAAGGAATGACCCTTTTTCTCTTTCTCCATAATTTATAAATCCCACTCTTTAAGGGAGAAGATTCTGAAGTTCACTACCCTCTGTGCAGAGCAATATTAACCGATAGATAAAAAAAAAAAAGGCATGCGTAGCAGACACAATTCCGAATTTCTGACTCCCTAAAACCCTAGCCACAAATCTAAACAGTGTTTACCTATAACAAGTAACACTTTATTTTCCACTTTACTTTCGCCAAATTATTGGAATGGAAACTGTATTCAACAAATATGGTATACAAGGGAAAACCAGAAAGGAAACACAACATATCCTTTTCTTGTTAGAACTGAGAAATTACTTCTAGACTTCCATCGTTTGAATAGGAAAATAGTATATTTCTTTTAAAAGAAAGCCTTCGTTTCTATTTGAGAATTTGTACTTTATAACTTTTTCTGTAAAAGTGTGTACATTGTTGCATAAATAATATATAACTCTATAAACACTGTTAAGATTTTTTTGTAGAAACTAAACACTGTTTGTCTGCATGCAAAGCTCTGCTTAAAAAATCAATGTCAAATTATGTTTCTGTCATTGATATGTACTTTGATTCAACCTCTGGCTATTGAATGATCTCAATGTACTGAACTTCCAAGGACATTTCCGTTAAAAGAGGACTATGACCTGCAGAAAGCAGTTCTGGTTGGTTGCATCGGAATCAAGCAAAAAGAACCCTTCAACTATTCACACATCATAGGGCTGAAAATGTGTTGTGTTTTATACTCTTTGACATTAGTTTATATTTCATAATGAAGTCCACACATTTTAATTATGTATTCTAATCCATGAGTTAAACCTTCGAAGAAAAAGAAGATAGGGCTAAACCATGGTTTTGATCTCTAATCTTAAAACCGTGTTTATATTTCGTCTCTAATGAAAAAATAGTTATATCTTTCGTCTGATAAAAAATAAAATCTGTAAAGAATTTTATTAAATTTTAAAATTTCTTATTCAAACCAACCTAAAAGGAAATGAGCACTGAAATATAATTATATTTAATTTATTTTTTAATTAAAAATATTATTATATTGTTATAAAGGGTTGTTAAATGAAAGTGGGTTACTATTTTGGGTGTCAAATAATCTTTATTTAAAGAAATATCACTCTTACTGAAATGAGGTGACAGGGGAAAGAAATATAAATAAATACGTGTCTTTAATACTCCTTTTAAAAAGTTTGTTGACAATTAAGTAAAGAGTATTGAGATGGTTATATTGATTTCACACTTAAATAAATTATTATTTTATTCTAAAAAATTATTTGGAGTGTGAAATTAACTTTATTCTTATATACGAATTTTATCTAGTTCAAACAAATAATTCCTCTGTAAACCAATCCAATGATTTTGTGTTTGACCCATAAAATGTAAGTTTATTAGTGCGTTTCCATAAGAGTAGTTCGCGGGTTAGTTGTTATTAGGAAATACTTTTTTAAAAATAAAATTTTATTATTTATAAAAGTAGAATTTAAATTTGATCTCTATTTTAATTAATTCAATTAAGATAAAAATATGAATTCAAGTATGAGTGCTGTTCGAAGGCTTGATTAAAAATAATTAATTTGTTTTGCTCTAAATGTATTAAAGTATCTTATCAAAGTTTTGCTACAAAATATTTTAATAAAAATGACTATTTTTTAAATGAGTATCTTATTGAAATTTTTTTTATATAATTTTTTTAAACAAAATTTAAATATAAGACTTTATTTAAAACTAAATTCATTATCACTCTTAATATTAATCTATTTAGATGATTAAAATAAAACATTATTTTTTTAGTACATTAAATTTAATTTTTTTAAATAAAATAAAATAAAATAAAAGTCACACTATAATAATAAATAAATGAGTAGCACTCGTCCAACTGTTAATCAACACAATTGTGAATTATGGAGGATGAGACTAGATTAGTGAATTTGTGTTGCGTTATTTTATAACGACCCACTTAACATTGTGATCCTATAATATATGGTATAATAAATCATTCTATGTAGTTCTATTTTTGTTTATATTCCCTAAATCGTACGAGTAAAATGTTAAAGTACACTGTTATGATTTTAACACTTTATCTAATATAATAAATTTGTCAATTTTTTAATAACTATTTTAAAATTGTATTTTGCAAACTACTTTAGTAAATTTACAAGTTAGTGTTACATAGCTTATAAGTTGACCTTGTTTAATATACAAGTTATTTTAGTACTTTTAATTTATTTTGAAAAAATATTTAATATATGGGCCACTAATTTTGTTCTCTTTATTTTATCTTTTACTAATTTACTTGAAATCTCTTTTCATTTTTATTTTTATTTTTTAATATAGAATTTTTTTTCTTCTATGCCTCCTCTCAACAGTGTCATCTTACATTTTTTTATCTCTCACACACTCACATGAATACTAAAAATAATTATTCTTTTAAGTAAAAATTCTTAAAATCTTCTTTCAAATATTAAAAATTAATTTAAAAATATATAATATTATTTAATTAAATTATAATTTATTAAAAATTTAAATATCCCATAAAAAGCAAAACAACTACTGTCATTTTATAATTACTTTATTAACTAAAATTAAGACTAGTATTAACAGAGAAAAAACTCCCATCAAGATAAAATTCGTTTAAAAGTATTTGAAATAGAAAAATTAGTTTTATCTAAATTTTAAAGGAAGCAAAACTAGAAAAGTTAAGAGAGAAAATAGTTTTGAATGAAATAAATAAATAAATATTGTGGTTAGCTGAAGGAAGCTTGGGCTCACCCCTGTACATCGTTTAATGGTTTATCAGTGACAGCCATGAATAATTGAGTTTTGGGGTACACTGAACTGAACATTGCTTTATCAGCAACTTTATAGTAATTATAATGAATACATGTATGTACAATTGAATAAGACCAGACAATGATCCTCAAAGATACTATGAACCACCTACTACCATGTTATTGTTACTGTTATTATTATGATTATTATTACTATTATCATATTCCTGCTTCCTTCTATCAAATCTAGGGGCTCTTCAATAACTCTCTTCTTCTTCTGCACAAATTACTCACTACACTGCTCCTGCTTCTGCTATTCTGCTTCTGCTTCTGTCTCATTTCTTTTATAACTCATAAATTACCTCTGAAAAGTTGATCCGTTGTTCGTTTTCCAAACTATCCACGTTACCATAACAAATCCTTGTTTCAGTATAGTGTCAGAGAAACAAGGCAGGCAAAATTGAAATGGAAGAAATTAAAGAAAATGAATGTTACCAGCTCCATGAATTTTTTCATTTTCACTCTTTCAAATTTGCTATTTTCTGTATATGTATGTGTGTAATTTTTCCAAAACTAATTTAGTTCTTAATGACTATAATGATGACACATAATTTATGTAGTGCATACCATTTAACAGGCTAAGGTTTTTATATATTCATATCATATATGAGTAGAGTAATTCGGGGGAATTCTCCTCGTGAATAAGGAAGTAACTTGTACCGGTAGTAACCAGTCCAAATTTCTCTGTAATTTGGTTGTTATTGATCGACATGTTTAAAATTATTAAGATTAGAAGATAAGTTATATACTTTTAATCATGATTCATATGTTAATCTTGATTCAACATTAACAAGACTCATCACAGACATATAAATAAGCACAAGTTTCAAAAATATGTATGTCATTATTACATATTTATTGCATTGAATATCAAACACTTACTTAAGTTCGTAAGTAAAGTGGCGTTATATACGAATTTTTACATATGAATTTGGATCCGTATGTAAAGTGAGCATTACATACGAATTTGGATCAATATGTAAAGTAAACGTTACATACGGATTTTTACATACAGATCTAGATCCGTATGTAAAGTAAGCATTACATACAAATTTTTACATACGGATTTGGATCCGTATGTAAAGTGAGCGTTACATACGGATTTTTACATATGCATCTAGATATGTTTGTAAAGTGAGCATTACATACAAATTTTTTTACATATAGAGAATTGAAATAATTTTAAGATTTATTACATTGTTAGAATTAAATTAGAAAATTAATTTCAGTTTAATTATTTCTTTTAATTTATTAAAGAAAAATTATAATATTAAAATTATAAAAAAATTACATACGAATTGTATTCTTATATAAAGTATTACATACAAAATATTTTTAATTATTATAATATCAATAATAATATTAATATTAATAATTTAATAATATTAATATTTTTATTAATTAATGATATTAGTAATATTTATAATATTAATAATATTAACAATAATTAATAATATTAAAAATATTAGCAATAATTAATAATAATATTAATGATATTAATAATAATAAGTATATAAAAGAACTTGTTTGGAAAATTTATGAAGAAGAACGACGTGTTACCCATAGAAGCAGCTCACTCTCTCTAGCTTACTTTTTAAATCGTGAAAGATATAACATTAATTAAAATTAACTTGTTAGACCAAAAGTAACATGTGACATGAAGAAACTCTCTGCCTCTTACATTTTAACTTCGATTCAACTGAGTTTTATTTTGTTATTCTAAGAGTTATACATATTAATCACTGGTGCTACTCGGATATGTATGCTTATAATTTAATCTTTTTAATTTGTGATTTTTTTAACGTTTTGTACATAAATTGGAGTATTTAAATATTCATAAAAAAAGGGACAAGCCAAGAATATTCAAAAGTAGAAGGAAAAATTTGAAAAAAATCATTATAATACTTGAAATAACAAAAAAGGAAAAAACTTATTTAACCCTAAAAGTTATTTGGCCAAATAAAAAAAGAAGAAACTTATTTAATCCCAAAATTTATTTGGTCAAATGGAACGAGCATTATTCTTTATTTATTTATATAATATAATTATACAATGAGAAAAATACATGTGCATTTTTATAGGCTTTAATTCCCTCTCGGCGAATAGTCTTCATTTTATCTTTTCCCTCCTGTGGAGCCCTATAAATGTAAAGGTTCTGAAGGCTCCAACAGGCTCTAAGTCAGTGAATATCTCATTCCCGTCCACCTTAAATAAAGTGAAAGAGTCGTAAGTAAAGAGATCTTTCCTAGAGGTAAGTCAAGGATTCCTTCTGGCCTTCTGCTCTGGTAGCTAAGTCACTCTTCTCTTTCCTTTAGTAGGAATAG
>Ga0123342_1005128_pt1 | contig 19320 bp, 22 predicted proteins | sample Turbeawhitnodule_FD_89960 | JGI IMG/M metagenome (GOLD analysis project Ga0123342, IMG submission 89960) | Root nodule microbial communities of legume samples collected from Mexico - Turtle bean Mexico white nodule | ecosystem: Host-associated > Plants > Roots > Nodule | place: Mexico: Nepantla... | reverse complement strand
AACTAAAAAATGTTGTTTCAACATCAAGACCTCTTGAGCTGCTTCATATGAATTTATTTGGTCCTTCAAGAACTATGAGCATTGGTGGAAATTATTATACACTTGTCATTGTTGGTGATTTCTCAAGATTCACATGGACCCTATTTCTTGAATCCAAGAGTGATACCTTTTTTGCTTTTAAAATGCTTGCTAAGCTTTTACAAAACAAAAACTGTAGCAATATTTATTCCATTCGAAGTGATCATGGTGGGGAATTTCAAAATGAAAAATTCAGTTCTTTTAGTGAAAAATGGGCTATTCATCACAATTTTTCCGCTCCTAGAACTCCCTAACAAAATAGGGTTGTTGAAAGGAAAAATAGGTCTCTTAAAGAACTTGCAAGAACCATTTTAAGTGAGTCTTCTCTACCAAAATATTTATGGGTTGATGCAATTAGCACAATTTGTTATGTTATGAATAAAGTACTCATTAAACCAATTATAAAGAAAACCCCTTATGAGTTGTACAATTGCAAAAATAATAACTAGAAATAAAGTTAGGCTTGTTGCAAAAGGATATAATCAAGAAGAAGGTATTGATTATGATGAAACGTTTGCCCCTATAGCAAGATTATAAGTTGTGAGATTATTGCTTGCTTTTGCATGTATGATTGACTTCAAACTTTTTTCAGATGGATGTAAAAGGCGCGTTTTTGAATGGCTTTATCAATGAAGAAGTGTATATTTCTCAACCTCCTAATTTTGAAGATCACAAGCATCCTGAACATGTCTTCAAACTTAAAATGACTTTGTATGGATTAAAACAAGCTCGTCGAGAATGGTATGATAGACTTAGCAATTTTCTCTTATGTATTTGATATGGGAGAGGAAAAAATGATAAGAATTTTTTTTCTTAAAAGATTATATATGATATTATTTTAGTTCAAGTTTATGTTGATGATATAATTTTTGGAGCTACTAATGACAACCTATGTGAAGATTTTGTATCAACTATGCAGAGGGAGTTCGAGATGTCCATGATGGGATAATTATCATACTTCTTTGACTGCAGGTCAAAAAAATGAATAATGACATCTTTTTGAGTCAAACCAAACACTGTAGAGACATTATGAATAAGTTTGATATGGAAAACTGCAAAAAAACTGCAACACCTATGTTAACAAGTTGTTACATGGATGTTGATTTGGCTGGAAAATCTATAAATCAAACGAAGTTTAAAGGGTTAATTGAATCCCTTCTCCATCTCACTGCAAGCATATTAAACATCATGTTTGCTATATGCTTGTATGCTTGATTCCAGTCAAATCCCATGGAATCTCACTTCATTGTTGCTAAAAGGATCCATAAATATCTCAAAGGAAAAAATGTGTTGGTCTATGGTATCATTTTAACTTTCCTATTAGTCTTATTGGATAATCTTATTCAAATTTTGTAAGATGTAAGTTAGACAGGAAGAGCACAAGTGGTAGATGTCACTTGCTTGGTTCTAGTCTGATCTCCTGGCACAACAAGAAATAAGCTTGTGTGTCTCTCTCAATTGCAGATGCAAAATATATTGCTGCTGGAAAAGCGGTTGTGCACAGATCTTATGGCTTAAACCTTTTTTTATTAAATGATCAAACCTTTTTTTCAATCATTATTACTTTATATAAGGATGTAATATGATCAGAGAGGAAACAAAAAAGTTTTGAAATAATTCTTGGAGAATGAGTTGTAAAGAAGGTTTTCTTAGTGGTTTTGATGAGGACTAAATGTAACTCTTAGTGTAAGAGTGAATCAATCTTCTATGCAATTATCTCTCTCTGATATCTGTTTTATCTTCCGTTATCACAACCAGGATCACGAAGGGAACCAAATAAAATTAAGGTTTTCGTAAAAATAGAGATATGGGAGTCGTCACCATAGTTTATTGTGAAAACTATGAAAACCGAAAAGAAAAAACTATGAAAAACCGAAAAGATGGTTCTGTGAACCAAATTCGAGGTCTAGGTGAAAAATTATTCATAATTTTCAACAATGAAAGTGAAGATGACTCAAAGACAAACTCAGCCTACAATGATAACTCTGATTAAAATTTTAGCTGTGTATGTTATTGATTTTCATTATTCTGAATTTGCAGCAGGTCACCAAACGAAAAGAACACCCTTATCTGAGATAAACTGTGGTGAGTTTCAGATGTAATTTTTTTTGTCCAAATTATTTTTCGTTTGTATATAAGTGTTGCTGTTGACCAATTTATTTACTTCAACATTATAAATACTTATTCAGAAATTCATGAAAATGATGCACACGACTCAAAGAGTAAAAGAACAAATACACAAACTGGAACATTGCAGAACAACAATGACAAATTGTCAGGTAGTACCTGAACTCACCCTATATAAAATAATGGTAATTAAGTTATAGCAGTTATTATCGTTTACTTATTATCATCAGGTAAATTATCTATTGAATGTGTTGGAAGCACAAGCCAAATACATTCCTCGCCACACTCGAAAGTTATTAACATATTATACAGGAATTGGAAAAACAATAAATACCTTTGCGTGTCCTTAAATCAGTTGCGAAAACGTTGAATTACGACAAAGATTTCCAAAATGAAACAAACAATGGTAATATATAGTCTTATACCTTATATCTAAATTATTCTTCTTAATTTTAACATCATGTTTTGGGTGCTTGTTCTGATATTAGATGACGTAGAAAGCATTTTCATCTGTGATTTGTAATCAAAAGCTGAACGTCAAGGTGCATTTGTAAAACAATATTACATATTACATGCGTAAAACTGTAAAAGCAAACTTGAGACAACGTGAGATATACTATAATAATACTACGATTCAGTTTTATAGCTCATTTTATTCTATTAAAACTGCCTAATTATTCAACATCATATTTAGGACTTTTGGTCTTCTACTTAGGAACAAAGACAACATGACCCTGAGGGAGGAAGTGACAGATAGGAACAGTTCCTGGTTGAACTTTGAGCACTTGGAAGGCCAAATGCTTGGGATTCCAATTTGATGTGTCAGTGTGACACACTGCAACTGCTTTGACCCTGCTTCCATCAGCACCCTCCAATGGGACAGAATAGGCTTTACTGCTATCTGATTTGTGACAGTAAAACACTGCATATGGGTATTTCTCCTTGTGGCACACAACACTCTTCTCACCCAATTTCTTAACTCCTGCTGCTATTTTGTAATGTTGCCACTTGCTTTCTTTTTTCACATTTGTGGAGATAGCACCAACATTATTCCCAAGCTTGGAAGTGGCGAAATCAACCATTGACTCAAGGGAAGTCACGCAACGCTTTTCCTCTCCTTTGATGATAGGCCTTTCACACTCACTGATGGTGTTTTTCACCACTTGAGCCTCATCTGACCAGGCCTTGATGGAGAACCTGTGCAATATGTCATTGACCTTGTTTGAAGAAAAGGGTATGGAATCAGCCAAAGGACGAGGCAAGAATGTGGCCTCAGCATTAGAGGTTTGAGAGAAGAGCAAGTCCAATTTGGTTCCATGATGCAAGTTCTTTTCCAAGAAGAAGAGTACCAGATTGGGGTCATCACGTAATTGGGTTTCGCTGGCTCCATAAGTGTAATCAAATGGAGAGTGTGGCCCAACTCCAACATGCACCGGCTTTCCCTTTGGTCCTGCGTGTACATTCACTCCACCGTTTCCTCCACCAACATTAACATCAGTGCCACCTCCTTGTCCCTGGTTTCCCTTTTCTACACCAACATTTACACCATTCCCTACATCTGCAGACCCGTCTTTCTCTTCCTTCCAATCTGCATACTTTTCAGCTTTAACTTAAGAAAACTGTAATCACTCATTATTTTTAATATGCTTCTTATACATTCTTACAATTATAATGCGGTGGGAATTCTATGAAAACTTGTGAAAATAAGAATAGAGAAAAAAAGTACGTAGCTGCATTTTTTTTTACAATTTGTCTCATTCTCAAACAAAAAGTGGCTATTACTTTATTGTGTGCTAATTACTAATCACAATGGAATATACTTTCTTTCGAACAAACTTGCTTCTACCTAGTAAAGAAATTCGTGTTAGTTAGACAATGATATACTAAGAAATAAGGCTCACATATGTAATAAATTTCACACGGATTTCATCAGATTATGAAGTCTGTCTCACTGATAATATTGGATTTTTTAAGTACACTCTTAAGCCGTTATTTTATAAGTTAAAATAACACAAGTTAACAGTACAAATTATAAAAAAATGATTTTTTACATATTAATTTATGTATGTTTAATTTTAAAAAAACTTATTTATGTTTTTTTCTTAATATTATTTTTATAAAAAACTAGTTAAAACTAATATTTTGCTTAATGACGTATTTGCAAAAGCATATGGTATCATTGAAATTTATCCTTACATAACAAGACTAGCCTGTTGCCCTCCAAGGTACGTGTTTTTGAAGTATTCTCTTTAAGGCTTTCTTGAGTATCTCTATCAGAAAATCTAAATTATCTATGGATCAAAAATATTTTGAATTCTATAATCTATATTTCAATTCTGTAATCTAAAATTAAAATTTGTAGTTATATTTTGGATTTTACTGTTTTAAAATGTATTTTATATTATTCAATTTAAAATATGTTTTTAAATTGTATAATTAAAAAATACATTATAAATTATACAATCTAAAATATATTTTTAAATTATTAAGATTAATATGTTATGCATTTTTAGATTTCGAAATCAAATCCAAAATATATTTTAAATTACATAATCTAAATATTTGAATAAATTTTGATTTTTCTAACATCTTATCAAGTTGCATGAAGAAACTATGGAATGGAGGAAGAAAGAGTCTCCCTTTAATCTAAAACAAAGATAGTGTTGAGGTTCATAGCCTGAAAAAAATTTGAAATAAGTAAAATATTTGTCAAATATTAATTTTGTTTTGTTTTGTAAGACTATTATTGTACTGACCAGGGTGTAGCAAATCAGTGATGGCTTTGGGCATTGGTGTGGTGGGAAGCACGGACTTCCAGTAAAATTCTGGAGATAATGCTGCACTAGCTGCCACACCAAGCTGCGTTTCGTAACACAACCCCATTAGTTTCTCATATATGACAATCATTTTCACATGCAAAATAAAGATTTAGGCTACAAAGAAAATAAATTATACGTATGTTTAGACCTACAGTTCTAAAGAAACTCTAGGTGAGACATTTTAAAATTAATAAAACTAACAAAATATTATAAACTTTACATGAAATAAAAATGGTTTATCCTCTTAATTAGTCCAAACCTTATTCACCAATGCACTTTAATCACCACTGCTCAAATAATTTAAAATTAAGAAATATAAATTACGCCACCACAATTTAAAATAATGTCATATTATTATTCAATTAAAAATAATTATATAATTAAATTGTTTAAGTTTATTATATTGAAAGTTATACCAACTATAACTTTTAACTGGTTATCAGTGCAAAATAATTTACATAATAAGTACATTATCATTAAACTCAAATACTAATAGTAAATAATTATTTTTTCCTACTGTGTAAAGCAAGAGTTTGAGCTACTTTATGTTAAAGAAAAGTGGATGGGGGAGGAATTGGAGCTCACCATGAGAAAAGTAACGATGGGAAGAATGTGAAATTCCATACTGTTATTTGGAGAATTGATCAAATGCAACTAAGAAATGAGAAACAAAGTGGCTTGCAACCGTAGTATATATAGTGAATTGTTTTTTCAAGAATCAACCACCTTTATTAATTATTATCTTCAATTCAACTAACTACCCATACCTCAGTAATAATGTTTTTCTTTTATATGGGCGGGGAGGAGAAGAGAATTGATTAAAATCAGGTGTATGTAAGGAGTTTGGTAGAGTATATGGTTCAAAAGTTCCACATCATGCATTTTTTCATTTTTTATTATTTTTATCAACAAGTTCCACATCATCATTACGTGACTCCAACATTTAGCTTTCATACAGCTCCTCTTAATTTATTTTCAAGAAAAATACAACAATTTTGCTGCAAAGGTTATTTATTTTTAAAATGATATTACTATGATATATGTATCAACGTTTTTTAATATTAATTCTCTTGGAAAAAATTTAGTTATTTTAAGTAGAGTTTTTTTTCTTCTTTTAATTATGTGTTTTTATTTAAAACATTTGAACACAAAACCTTATTTGAAGATGGTATCTAGTGTCATTGTATTATAAACTGTTATTAAGTTCTTTGATTCTGGATATCATATGTCCTCTCTCACCCGCTAACTTCGATTCTTTAATATAATCACAAAATATTAAAATAACGATACTTAATAACGACGATTCAATCTCAATAACATTAATTTTGTTTCGGCAAATGACGACGGTTGCATGTACCAACCGTTGTTAAAATGCATTCCAATCCATTAGTATTTTTTGCTTGCTCCAACTCCATTTTTTTCTACACTCTTCACTCTCCGGTTGCTTGTGTCGCCGCTCCTTTTGAACTTTCCTTCCACATTTTCCGTTGAAGTTTACCGCTCCACTAGTGTCAGATAACCGCAAGACAAGCACCTCTGTGGTTCTCTTCCTCTGCGTTCTTCCTTAGTGTCACCGCATCCCACCACGCCTGAACCACCGTCACCAGTGTCACCCCTACTGGATTGGACTATACTGCGCCTTCACCGTTCAAACGGCCCAAGCCTTCACCGTGCCAACAGCAGCACTGTGCCTTCAACAGCACCGTGCCTTCAACGCACTAGCACCAACACTGTACCTCCTCTACAACAGTACCATGACTCTTACGTCAACACTATGTCAATAAGGAATCTTTCCTTTGCCAAGAAGGGGAGAGGACAAAAAGTTCATAATGGAACTAGAAGATTGAATGGAGAAGGAATTTGTTCGACTAGGAAAAGATTCAAGAACAACAGATGATGCAACTTTTAGGAGAGAAGAGGGTAAGGGTGGATAAAAAGGATTCTTGGGTTTAGAAAGATGGCGCGACAATAGTGTACACAACAAATTTGCATACAGTATTCTTAAGGAAGTTTCTTAGGCAGACGAGAGGGATTTGTTTAAGAATTTCTGGAGGATAAAGGCACAACCATCATCCCATCTCACAAAATGGAGGGTTTTTGAAGATAAAATAACGTATAAAGCGAATTTGGCAAGAAGGGGGATTTGTACTTTGTTGTATGTGTGGGGAGGGAGAGGAAAATACGTTTCATCTTTAATGTACGTGTAGAGTTGTCTGGCTTGTGTGTTATAAGTGCTACGAGTGGATGGGGTTGGCATCGACGAATCATTTGGAGCCTAAAAACATTTTGTTAATTTCAAGTTAAGGGAAGCCAAATAAAGTGTTAATCAAATTTGGGGTTGTGTGGAAAGCAGTGGTAGGAGTATTATAGAGGCACAGGAATAAGAGAATTTTCAGAGGCAGTAGGATAGATCGTAATGAGATTTTTACTTTGGCGCAACAGAAGGCTTGGTCTTTAGTAAAGTCGAAAGCCCGTAGGGTATGTTTTTCCTTTTCTGATTGGTGTCTTGAGCCACTGGTTTGTATGAAGTTTGTCAAAAAAAATTTAGGAGGTATAGCTGATGAGTAGAGGGGTTATAATGAGGTTAGTTTTAAAACTTTTTAGTTTATTTTTGTATAAGAGATTAGACTCAAGGTTTTTGCTTGTGTAACGAGGTTGGAAGGAGACAGACTTAGGTAGGTCTTTTGTACAAGGGTTGAGGTATCCCATAAATACCTTTAATTTATTTTGTGATAAAAAAACACTAGCAAACCGCCAAAATTTTTTGCGGTTATTGTTTTTAAATTTATATATTTTTTTATTTTAGAATAATTTATTAATTTTTAAATTAGATAATAGTATTGTTTAATATATATTTACAATTATGATAGATTTAGTTTGTTAATGTAGTAGTATTCCTATTACGAACATGTTGGTATTCAGTTTGGGATTGTCCGATACAAATATTATTATACTCTTTGAAGTTTTTTTTGAAGTATTATGAATATGTAATTTTTGTTACACTGCAAAAAAAATTATTTTTAATGTTCTAATAACCTCTGGTAAGACATGTCATACTGGAGGTTTTCTAAACCCCTTATAAGTATCTTCAGTGTTTTGACAAACTGCACCCAATTTCTTGTATTTTTTAAGTTTTCCCACGTTTACTTTCACTTTTCTAAACACATAAGACTTTTCCCTCTTTTATACATATTTTCGGAGCACACCTCGCTCCTTATTTCAACACACATTGTCTTCGCATACAATTTTTTTTTCATATATTCACATATTTTAAAATCCACTTTTAGAGCTAATCTTCAAATCATTTTCTCCCTATGTCATAGGAATAGGAATTGTGTGACATCGTTTTACCTTTGCTTCGAACCTCATTTCTCTCTGCTTCCAATTGGTATGTATTTTCAAACCCTCATTTCTTATGCCCTAAATCTCTTCTTTGTTGATCAAGTGCTTTGAAGAATTCAAATCCAATGTATTTGATGCAAGACTGGTGTTGCTGTTGTGTTTGGGAGGGATCTGGGTAGAATAGAATGTGATCCACTATTTTGTTGAATCTAAAACTGATGTGATTTAAAACCTTTTAGAAAATAAAGTGTTTTTCCAACTAAGTGAAAAACAACATGTTGTTTTGTCGAATCAACCAGGTTTTTTACTCTTATGAGTTTTGAAAAGGTTGAAAACTGTTTTAGTTTGGTTGACTTAACTATCAAACCAAACAATCGGTTGTTTCGTGGTTTCAACCGATTGTTTCTTTGAAAATCCTAACATAATTATGTTTTGGTTGTTGAATGTGCTTTAAATTTTTTTCAACTGAATACGCTCCTTCATTAATTGCTTTGACCAATCTTTGGAAAATATAAATGGTTTGTTTATGTTTTCAAACAAGCAAGAGAAACATATTTGAGTTTTTCAGCTGTGACAAAGTTGATTCTAAGATTTGAACATTCACATCAAGCTTTGGGTTTTCAAAGAGAGTGAAATAGGATTGCAATTGTATTGATTTTAGTTTGTACTGTGAACAAGTGTAATCCTTTCTCAACCTATTGTATTTCTAGTGTTGTGTTGTCAAGGAGTGTTGTGTGCTCTTGAGGTGGTCAAGATCAATACTCTTGGTGTGTCTTGCCAAAGGGAGTGTGTTTCTTGAAGGGTACAAGGTCACTACTTTGGTGGTTTGTGTGTTGTAATCTGGTTTGATTACTTAGTGGATTACCCATTGGTTTTCAGGGGACTGGATGTAGCTCTTGGCTTAAGAGTGAACCAGTATAAATTGTTGGTGTATCTCTCTCTTACTCTGAACTTATTTAAATTTTGTTTTAAGCTTTACTAGTATAAACAACCGATTGTTTCGAAGAAACAACCGATTGTTTTTCTGTTGCTTTGCTGTTTTGTTGCTTATATTCTTGGCTAACTTGATTCTTATTCTGGATTCACACAAAAAATTTTGTTAAACCTGAAAAAGTTTTCAAAAACCTCTCTTAAACAATTCAACCCCCTCTCGTTTAAGGCCATATATTCTAACATTCTTTGCCTAACTCTAGTGTGTTTGTTTTTTTGTGTGAAGAATTGTTCTCATATGGTGTATTTTCCTCCTAGAAATACAATGTGTTTCGTGCATTTCGTGCGTTTTGTGAGGATCTAACACTTTTCTTCGATTCGTTTCTTGTTTTGATCTTCTTTGATATTTTTTTTCTTTAATATTGTTCTTCTACTATGGAATGATTACATTTGCTTTTTAATGTCATAAAATCTAGCTGTGTATTTTTATTATTGGCTAGTGCTTCATAATTTTGTGCTCTTGGTTTGCATTTGAGACACTTAGTTTTGAAAGTGTTCATCTTAGTTGTGTTTAGATTCATGAATTTGAACTATGGATCTTGGAACAATGAGTCTTGAGACCATGTCTATGCTCTTTATGATACCATTTATATAATTAGTTAGTATTAATAATATAATAATAGTATATATCAAGAACAACACCAACATTTCAATGGACATAACTATATCTATTCTATTTTCCTTTCAATGTTATGAGATATGATTATTAATAAAAGCTAAGTTTAGAGATTGCATGGCTTGGATGTAACCTGATGTGGCAGTTTAAGCATTTTTCCATCTATAGGTACTTCTCTATATAACTTTAATTTGAAGGTTGTGAGTTGTAATGAATGGAATCAAACTCGTTTTTAAAAAAAATTAAATTTAGATTTAAGATTTTAATAGTATATGTCTCATATTCTTATGTTACCATATTTTTTGAGAGGACATGGTACATCAATAGTGCCCTATGCTGCAAAAAAGGGTTTGGTGAAGCCCAAAACAATAACTGTTTATAATGAGTAAGACTTAGTTGGTAGTTAAATTAATCTTATCTTAATTGATTTATATAGTTATAGATAATAACTAATCTATCCTAACTATTAGTATAATTAATTTAGTATAACTAATAAGATATAGAATTGTTGTTATGGCACATTAACTGTGCACAAGTAAAAGCATGAAGTTGGATCTCCAAAAAATATTTTAAGACTAGGTTCATATATTCTGAATGTTGTATCACCCTATTTTATGTATCAATTTCAACATATAAGGGTGTACACCATCATGCACTGGTTAGGAACCTGGGTAGTTATAGTTCACACCTCTAGATAAAACTAATCAAGAAAAAAGATAGAGGAGAGGCTTAGTTTAGTTGCTTGCATTCTAATATATGATGCATGGAAATTGTGTGTGCCAGTATTTCTATAGACATGCTAACATGACAACATACTCAGGTGTTAGAATTAAAGGCCTCAAACAAGAGGGAAGGTGAATTGTTTAATGAAATATTTTCAAAAATACTGGACAAGAATGAAGATTAATGCAGAATCACAAAAGAAGCAATCAAATCAGCCAAGAGACAAATTTGTTTTAAATTGATTTCAGAAAATCAATCGGTTGTTTATGCGAATCAACTGATTGTTTTTATCAGGAGTTTACAAAAACAAAGATCAAACAGTTTTAAAGCAGTGAGGGATAGAGAGATTCACAAACAAAGTTTATACTGGTTCACTCTTAACCTGAGCTACATCTAGTCCCCAGAAACCCCCGGGTATTTCACTAAGTAATCAACCATAGATTACACAACACAAACACCAAATAGGTGATCTTGAATCCTTCAAGAACACTCACCCTCTTTGAAACACAAACACTACAAGTCAGAACACCCTTTGACTTTATACACCAGTATCTTACAGTTTTACAAATATGAATTGAAACACAAGTAAGAACAGGAACGATCACACCTGATACAAAATGAATACATCAAATCCTATTCCACTCTTAACCAATGCAAAGCCTTAAGAAATCAAGAAATTTTGGAAAACTTTTAATCTCTTTTGTAATCTAATCACTCTCTCATTTTAGAGATTTAAACACCAGTTATGTAGCCTAAAAAATAGTTGTTTTAGACTTTCAATCAAGGGCTAAAACAAATTTGAATCAAGAAAAACAGATTTAACAGACTTAACCAATTATGTTAAGATTTTTAAAAAACAATTGATTGAAAGCACGATTCAACCGATTGACTTGGCTTTGACTGTGAGGTCAACCAATTTCAGCTTTTTCAAATCCTTCCAAAATCACCAAGTGTAAAACAACCGATTGAAACGACAAATCAACAGGTTGTTTTTCACTTACATTGAAAAACACTTTTCTTTTGAAAGAACTTGTTTGATTCAGTTTTGGATTAAGTTAAGAGTGGATTGACAAATTCTAATCTACCCAGAACCTATGCCCACAAGCAGCAACCTTGTCTACAAGCAATCTTCATGGATTTTGAAACATCAAAGCTTCAAGTTCAACAATCTCCCCTATTTGATGAAGACAAATCCCTGGTTTTCTACGGATGTTCTATTTGAATTTGACAATACCTGCAAAACACAAAATGTGCATGTACCAGAGGTAATCATTTCTAGATTTCATTAGCACCACAAAACCAATTTTCACTTAGTGATTCCATAAGGAAAATCAACAAAATCAGTGTGAAAACCAATGAAAGCAAGGTGCAAATCAGAGTTTATGCAACAGTTTGCAAATCAGAATAAAGCAACATATAAACCAAGCTTTAAAGCAGAATATAAGCACATTACAAACCATAAACTTCTCCCCCTATTTGTATTCACTAATAGACTCAAATGAGGGATAAAAACAACATTAAGATAGAGTTTGTGAGTCAAGAATTCCTAACTCATTTCTTAAAAAGAAGAACTTGTCCTTTGGCAAAGGTTTGGTGATAAAGTCTACCAGTTGCCTTTCAATTGCAATGAACTTCACCTCACAATCTCCATTGCTCACATGATCCCTTAGGACATGGTGTCAGATCTCACTCAATATGCTTTGTCCTAAAGTGTTGAACCTGATTTTTTGTGAGATTAATGGCACTTGTGTTGTCACAGAGCAGAGGTACTTTGCTAACTTTCAACCCAAAGTCTTCAAGTTGTTGTTTGATCCACAAAATCTGAGCACAACAGCTTCTTGCAGCGATGTATTCTGCTTCAACAGTTGAGAGTGCCACACAGACTTGCTTCTTACTATGCCAAGATATAAGGCTTGATCCAAGAAGATGACAAGTTCCACTTGTGTTTTTTCTGTCCAGTTTGCATCCTGCAAAATCAAAATTAGAGTATCCAACTAAATGTATAGGAGAGTGAGAGGGATACCATAACCCAACAATGGATGTGCCATTTAGATACTTTAGAATTATTTTGGCAGATTGAAGGTGTGATTCGTTCGAATTGGATTGGAATCTAGCACAGAGGCACACTACAAACATAATATCTAGCCTGCTGGCTATAAGATAGAGCAAAGAGCCAATCAAACCCCTGTATTTGGTTTGATTCACTACTGTTCCAGCTGCATCAGCGTCCATATAGCAACTTGTGGACATTAGTGTAGTTGCCTCTTTACACTTCTCCATTTCAAACTTTTTGATGATCTCCTTGCAATACTTGGATTGACTTAGAAAGATGCCATCCTTAGATTGCTTGACTTGCAATCCCAAGAAGAAGGACAACTCTCCCATCATTGACATTTCAAATTCTCCCTACATAGCTGCCACAAATTCTTTACATAAGCTATCATTAGTAGCACCAAAAATAATGTCATCAACATATATTTGGACTAAAATAATGGCAGAATTTGACTTTTTAATAAAGAGAGTTTTGTCAACCTTCTCTCTTTCATAGTCATGAGACAAGAGGAAATTACTTAACCTCTCATACCACTGCCTTGGAGCTTGCTTGAGACCATACAAGGCCTTTTTCAGCTTGTATACATGTTTGGGATGTTGATGACCTTCAAACTCGGGTGGTTGTGAGACAAAGACCTCCTCATTGATAACTCCATTAAGGAAGGCACTCTTCACATCCATTTGAAACAATTTGAAGTCGCTCATGCAAGCAAATGCCAATAGTAACCTCACAGCTTCCAATCTGACCACTGGTGCAAAGGTTTTGTCATAGTCTATCCCTTCTTCCTGATTGTACCCTTTTGCAACAAGTCTTGTTTTGTTCCTTATAATCACCCCTTATTCATCTACCTTGTTTCTGAACACCCACTTGGTTCCAATGATGTTCATCTAATCTATTTTAGGAACCAGGAACCACATATCATTCCTGATGAATTAATTTAGCTCTTCATGCATAGCAGCAATTCAATTCTCATCCTTGAGAGCTTTATTAATTGACTTAGGTTCAACTTGAGAGACAAAGGCCATGTGCCTGCAGTAGTTTGATATGGTTCTTCATGTACAAACTCCTTTATGAATCTGCCCAATTATGTTTTCCACAGAGAGGCCTCTTGGAATCCTCCATTCCTTGGGTAGCTCCTCCTGTTGCAGAATATCAATCAGATGATTCGCAAAATCAATCGGTTGCTTTTCTGGACAGGTTTCCAGATTCTTTAATAAGATGTTTTGCTCATCTTTTTCTACACAATTCCTTAGAGAACCTTGTTCTGCAGGGTTATTTTCATTAAATACTACATGTATAGACTCCTCTACAGTCATGAGTCTTTTATTATAAACCCTATAAGCATGACTAGATAAAGAGTAACCAAGAATAATACCATTGTCTGCTTTCTCATCAAATTTTACAAGATTTCTTTACCATTATTTAGAATGTAACACTTACATCCAAATACCTTCAGATGACCTATATTGGATTTCCTTCCATTGAGTAGTTCATATGGAGTCTTCTTCAAGATAGGCCTGATGAGAACCCAGTTCATCACATAGCATGCAATACTTACAACATCTGCCCAAAAGTATTTTGGCAAGGAGGATTCACTCAATATTTTCCTAGCCAGTTCTTCAAGTGAATTTTTCTTTCTTTCCACCACACCATTCTACTAAGGTGTTCTTGGAGCAGAGATATTGTGGAAGATACCAACCTTTTTACAAAAGGAGCTAAACTTCTCATTCTGGAATTCTCCTCCATGGTCACTGCGGATAGCACATATGTTGTTGCAACAAGTATTCTGCAACCTTTTGGCTAGCTTTTTGAATGTAGAGAAGGCATCACTTTTTAATTCCAGAAACAGTGTCCATATGAACTTGGAAAAATCATCAACCACAACAAGAGCATAGTAATTCACACAAGGACTCATAGTTCTTGAGGGACCAAACAGATCCATTTGAAGTAGCTCAAGGGGTTTTGAAGTGGAAACCATATTTTTCGATTTAAAGGAATGTTTAGTTTGTTTTCCCTTTTGGCAAGCTTCACATATATGATCTTTTTCAAACTTGAGCTTAGGTAACTGATACAATCCAAGCCAACAAGAAGATGACCAAGAACTCAAATTACTATTCACACTATGAGAAGTCATCTCAACTTTCAAGTGAAAACCCCACCAAGGATCTAAAAGACCTCACCAGAAGGAGAAATGGGCAAAGACCAGAACATCAAATGTTCTTCCTTCTGGTCTTCTTAATAATAAAACAAGTTGTAAATAAATTTGGCTCACTTTAGGGGTTCAAATAACAAGATATGCTAGAATAGGTGCCTTTAGCATAATAGAGGGTGTAGTTATCATTTTAACTTGTTTTTTACCTAGTTTCTAGAAGAAATGACCTAAGATGTGTTTTTTGACTTAGTCAAACCCTAAAGACAGCCCACTCACACATTTACCATCCTACCCTTGCATCTTGTTTTCCAAGGCACCATCTCTTATAAATAGGGTGCCTTCCTCCTTGTATTTTGATGTTGAATTTTATAGAAGAAGGAAAACTTTGCACAAATTGTGTGAGACTAGTTTGCTCTAAGCATTAAGTCTTATCTTGAGTGATTTGAGAGCTCTCAAGTGGTGGCTCTCTACACTCATCTTGGAGAACCACACTCCAAGTGGTGTCTCCAACTCTCTTCCATCACCATAAGCATTCTTCCTTTCATCTCTTCTACCATTTCCATACGCCACTTTCATTTGTGTTTCCTATGTTTGTTTTGCTTCATTCTTCAATTCAGTTTCCATTATGATATTGTGTTTCCTTTCATGTCTTTCAATTTCCGCACTATGCATCATTGTCACCTTATTATGTGATTTTCCTTTTTGCCTTTGGAAGTGAACCTTCACACTTACTTAACCACTTGGTTAAGTTCGTGTCCAATGAGAATCTTCCATAGGTTTCACCATATAATTGTTAAAAATCTTAATGATAAGTAAAGTGTCACCTCTAAAATGGAACAATCTAAAATCAACTCACATCATGTGGTATCAGAGCTTTGGTATTTTTAGCATATTTGCTTTGAGTTGATTTGGCACTTTACTTTTCTTGCACCTTTAAATTCTTGTCTTTACATTCAAACAAATTTAAATTCAACCTTTACTTTCTTGCTTTTTCAATTCGGGATTATCTTTATTCAATAACTTTCAATTCGCTTTTCAATGTTATTTTGTGTCCAATTTTTGTTCTTACCTATTTTTGTTTGAGTCATATGTTCTTAGTGTTTCTAGGAGTCCTTATTTTGCTTTTAATTGTGAAGGTATAAAAAAGTAACTAGAAATTTGTTTAAGTGGAAGTAGATTTTAGTTTCAAACATAGATTTCAAGTGTTCATTTAATTTGAATCCCAAACTTTTATTTTTGTGAAAAATTGGAAATGAATGAAAATATGCATGATAAGAATTATGGACATCTTATTTCCATAAACCATAACAAAAAAGAAAAAAGGAAAGCACAATTTGCGCAAACTTCTTTTGCAAGACCAACATTTTTAAAAAGTTGATTCATTTTATTTGGCAAATTGATTTCAACATTGTGGAATTTGATCCTTTTGCTTTTACAATTTCTAGCAAGAGAAAAACTTCATTTTTAAAGGTTAAGTAAGTATCTTAGAGTCTTTTTGTGTGTTTTTTTCTTGATTTTCTTTCTTTAAAAGTTTTGTCATAATCTCTTTTCCCAACTTGGTTTAACTTCTTTGTTTTGGGCTTTTCTTGTTTGTATTTTAAAATTCTTTAGTTTTGTTGTGGTTCTTTTGAGATCAAGTGTTAAGGGCATTGTCCTTTTTCATTTGAGAGCTTGAAATCCCAAGATAGACCTTTGTTTTAGAGAGATTTCTTTCTTGAGTGCTTTGTTTATTTCGCCTCTTTGCTACACACAAACGAGTGACACAAGTGAGGAGGGGGTTATTAAATTTTCTTTCACTAATTGTTTGTTCTCCTTGTGCAATTTTTATGGCTCTTCTTTTTTTAGGAGAATCATCCAAACCTCAATCTCCCCAAAAGGTTTTTCTTATGGGTGAGCTTGCGGCAGCAAAGAGATCCTTAGCCCAAAAAGAGGAAGAAATGCGACAATTGGTGGAGGGACTTCAAAGACTTGAAACGACACATGAAAGAAAACCAAGAGGAAAGAGGTGGGAGTAAAGGAGAGCTTCAAGGAGCTATAACCATTACGGCAGCCATGAAGAAGATGAAGATTGGAGAATTCACCACTATGATGAAAGGAGCCACCAACACCATCCTTCTAAAAAGAAAAATTCCCTGTATAAAATTGCCTAGATTTAGTGGGGAAAGTGACCCCAATATTTACTTAGGATGAGAGGCTAAGGTTGAGAAAATTTTCAATGTATATGAGGTTCAAGAGGACCAAAGGGTAAATCTAGCCTCCCTATAATTTTTAGACTATGCCATGCAATGGTGGCACCAAGTTGTAATGGACATTGAGCTAAACAAGAATCCAATTGTGGTATCTTGGTATGATTTCAAAGAATGTATGCGCGCGAGGTTTGTTCCTCCTCATTATAGGAAGGAACTCTTGTTGAAGATCCAACGACTTCAACAAGGACCTAGAAGTGTAGATGAGTACTTCAAAGATCTTGAAACTACTTTGACTAAAATTGACATGCATGAAAATGAGGAGTCAAAGATAACTAGATTTGTAAGTGGCTTGAGAAGAGAAATCCAAGATGTGATAGAATTATATGAGTATTCCCCTTTGGAAAAATTGGTTCACCTAGCCATCAAGGTTGAATCAATTTTTTTAAAGAAAACTTCTTTCAAAACTACTCATAATGATGGCTTCTACAAAACATCATGGAAGGACGAAAATCAAAATTCTTCAAAAACCTTTCCTTCTAACTTAGTAAAAGAAACCACTTACAATTCTAGAGTTTCTAAACCCTCACCCTATATACTTAAGTCACCCACCAAAACCTCAAGTCAAAAATGTTTTAAATGTCTAGATTTTGGGCATATAGTAGCCAATTGTTCTTGAAAAAGAAACATGATGGTTAAAGGGAGCTTGTCATGAGTGACCATAACTCCTGAAGGTTTAGGTCCCCTACCTCTCCAAGAAGCCAAAGTGAGGAAGAGTGTGAGTTACCATGTGAGGGAGATTTGTTAATGATAAGGCGCATGCTTGGTCACATTCAAAAGCCTTTTGATGCAAGTCAAAGGGAAAACATTTTTCACACAAGGTTCCTTATCAACAACAAAGTGTGTTCTTTAATTGTGGATGGAGGTAGTTGCACCAATGTGGCAAGCACAAAAGTGGTGAAAAAACTTGGGTTACCCACCATCTTTCATGCAAAGCCCTACAAGTTCCAATGGCTTAGTAAAGAGGGGGAAATCTTGGTTAATAAACAAGTCCTCATAGCCTTCTCAATTGGAAAATATAAGGATGAGTTATTGTGTGATGTTGTACTTATGGAAGTCACACATATTCTTCTAGGAAGGCAATGGCAATTTGATAAAAAGACTTTACATGATGGCCTTACTAACAAAATTTCTTTCACCTTCCATGGGCACAAGAATACCTTAAAATCTCTTTCTCCAAGAAAGGTCCATGAGGATCAAATAAAATGAAAAACAAAAGATAAAATGAAAAAATAAAGAAAGAAAAGATAAACTGAGTCACAACATATCATCTTATATAACTAAATCAATCATGTTGACTTATGCCATGCTATAAACTGCACCTCCAAGGTGTTCTTCTTCCTTATCTTTTTCATTACCAAATAAAACTAATTACTTGACATCTTGGACAAAGAAATTTTGAGATGAACATCAAACACCTCCTAAGGGTTCTCACATTTTGAGAAGATTTTTTATCACCAAGCCCTTTCATCCCCAAATATTCTTTCCCAACATGGCTTGTACGAAGAGCTTGCCCTTTTGAACTTCCCAAGCTTAAAGAACATAAGTTTGTTTCACTTCCCACACCTTGCACTATTTTATATGTGAACAAACTAACTATGTTATCTGCAGGAGTTCTAAAATCGAGGTCGAATCCTCTCAAACTTGGGGGGCATGATACAATTCAAGCCAACAAGGAGATGACCAAGAACTCACACTATGAGAAGTCATCTCTACTTTCAAATGAAGACCCCACCAAGGATCTAGCATACCTCACCAGAAGGAGAAATGGGCAAAGTCCAGAACATCAAATGTTCTTCCTTCTGGTCTTCTTAAGAATAAAACAAGTTGTAAATAAATTGAGCTCACTTTAGGGGTCCAAATAACAAGATATGTTAGAATAGTTTCCTTTAGAATAATAGGGGGTGTAGTTATCATTTTAGCTTTTTCTTTTCCCTAGTTTCTATAATAAGTGACCTAAGGTGTGGTTTTGACTTAGTCAAACCCTAAAGGAAGCCCCCCTCACACACTTACTGATGGAGATCAAGCTCAAGAGAACATGGAGGCCAATAAACAAGATCAAGAAGAGGTAGAGGCACAAATGGAGGACGCCCATGGAGGTCAAAGCCCACCTCAAAGGCTTACAAGAAGCATGTTCAAAGCTTTAGGAGCTAGGGGACATTTATTTTCTCTTT
>Ga0123342_1005127_pt1 | contig 19320 bp, 13 predicted proteins | sample Turbeawhitnodule_FD_89960 | JGI IMG/M metagenome (GOLD analysis project Ga0123342, IMG submission 89960) | Root nodule microbial communities of legume samples collected from Mexico - Turtle bean Mexico white nodule | ecosystem: Host-associated > Plants > Roots > Nodule | place: Mexico: Nepantla... | reverse complement strand
TTTTTCCGAAAACAAAACGTCCTGGCTTTTCTTCCCCGTATCTTCTTTTTGTGATCTGTTTATGGACGTGCCTCCTTACCTGGGTGCAAACAACATATGAATGCACTTGTGTAAATTTTTTTTCAACGCAATACGGACCCAAAATAAAATTGCCGAAAGTAGGGCGAAATTTCACAAGTTTCGGTAGAGGATAGCCTTGGTTTTCAATAAAATTTATGAAAAATTCTCCCGACATACTTTTTTCCTTAAATTCCACGTAAGAATCTCGACTGAATTTGGGACAAAACGCAACAAATTTCAGGTCAAACGGATGAGTATTCTCCGACGAAAAAAATCAAACAGTTTCACACACAAACGAACCTTCCTTTCGGCCGTGGCAGTGATAAATAAAAAATTTATTGCAAATCCTGTGGGACGAATTTGGGGCTCAAATCTCAGCCAAAGCTCAGTAGACACAACGACGAATGTCCAGTAAAGATTTCAGTCCAAAATACCCAAGGAGTAAGGCGTAGTAAATCCCAGACCGAGAGTGAATAAAACTATTTTTCCGAAAATAGAACGTCCTTGCTTTTCTTTCCCGTATCTTGTTCTTGTGATCTGTTTATGGACGTGCCTCCTTACCTGGGTGCAAACAACATATGAAAGTACTTGTGTGAATTTTTTTTCAACGCAATACGGACCCATAATAGAATTGCCGAAAGTAGGGCGAAATTTCACAAGTTTCGGTAGAGAATACCCTTGGTTTTCAATAAAATATATGAAAAATTCTCCCGACATAATTTTTTCCTTAAATTCCACGTAAGAATCTCGACTGAATTTGGGACAAAATGCGACAAATTTCAGGTCAAGCGGATGAGTATTCACCCACGAAAAAAATCAAACAGTTTCACACACATACGTACGAAACTTCCTTTCGGCCGTGGCAGTGATGAATAAAAAATTTATTGCAAATCCTGTGGGACGAATTTGGGGCCCAAATCTCAGCCGAAGCTCAGTAGATACAACGACGAATGTCCGATAAAGATTTCACACTAAAATACCCAAGGAGTAAGGCGTAGTAAGTCCCAGACCGATAGTGAACAAAATTGGTTTTTCGAAAACAAACCGTTCTGGCTTTTCTTCCCCATATCTTCTTTTTGTGATCTGTTTATGGACGTGCCTCCTTACCTGGGTGCAAACAACATATGAAAGTACTTGTGTGAATTTTTTTTCAATCCAATACGGACCCAAAATAGAATTGCCGAAAGTAGGGCGAAATTTCACAAGTTTCGGTAGAGAATAGCCTTGATTTTCAATAAAATATATGAAAAATTCTCCCGACATAGTTTTTTCCTGAAATTCCACGTAAGAATCTCGACTGAATTTGGGACAAAACGCGACAAATTTCAGGTCAAACGGATGAGTATTCACCCACGAAAAATATCAAACAGTTTCACACACAAACGAACCTTCCTTTCGGCCCTGGCAGTGATGAATAAAAAATTTATCGCAAATCCTGTGGGACGAATTTGGGGCTCAAATCTCAGCAAAAGCTCAGTAGACACAACGACGAATGTCCGGTAAAGATTTCAGACCAAAATACCCAAGGAGTAAGGCGTAGTAAGTCCCAGACCGAGAGTTGACAAAACTGGTTTTCCGAAAACAAAACGTCCTGACTTTTCTTCCCCGTATCTTCTTTTTGTCATCTGTTTATGGACGTGCCTCCTTACCTGGGTGCAAACAACATATGAAAGTACTTGTGTGAAATTTTTTTCAACGCAATACGGACCCAGAATTAAATTGCCGAAAGTAGGGCGAAATTTCACAAGTTTCGGTAGAGGATAGCCTTGGTTTTCAATCAAATTTATGAAAATTCTCCCGGAGTAGTTTTTTCCTGAAATTCCACGTAAGAATCTCGACTGAATTTGGGACAAAACGCGACAAATTTCAGGACAAACGGATGAGTATTCACCCACGGATAAAATCAAATAGTTTCACACACAAACTAACCTTCCTGTCGGCCCTGGCAGTGATGAATAAAAAATTTATTGCAAATCGTGTGGGATGAATTTGGGGCTCAAATCTTAGCCGAAGCTCAGTAGACACAACGACGAATGTCCAGTAAAGATTTCATACCAAAATACCAAAGGAGTAAGGCGTAGTAAGTCCTAGACCGAGAGTGAACAAAACTGGTTTTCCGAAAACAAAACGTCCTGGCTTTTCTTCCTCATATCTTCTTTTTGTGATGTGTTTATGGACGTGACTTCTTACCTGGGTGCAAACAACATATGAAAGTACTTGTGTGAATTTTTTTCAACGCAATATGGACCCAGAATAAAATTGCTGAAAGTAGGGCGAAATTTCACAAGTTTCGGTAGAGGATAGCCTTGATTTTCAATAAAATTTATGAAAAATTCTCCCGAAATAGTTTTTTTCCTGAAATTCCGCGTAACAATCTCGACTGAATTTGGGACAAAACGCGACAAAATCTAGGTCAAACGGATGAGTATTTGCCCACGAAAAAAATCAAACAGTTTCACACACAAATGACCCTTCCTTTCCGCTCTGGAAGTGATGAATAAAAAATTTATTGCAAATCCTGTGGGACGAATTTGGGGCTCAAATCTCAGCCAAAGCTCAGTCGACACAACGACGAATGTCCGGTAAAGATTTCAGACCAAAATACCCAAGGAGTAAGGCGTAGTAAGTCGCAGACCGAGATTGAACAAAACTGGTTTTCCGAAAACAAAACGTCCTGGCTTTTCTTCCCTGTATCTTCCTTTTGTGATCTGTTTATGGACGTGCCTCCTTACCTGGGTGCAAACAACATATGAAAGTACTTGTGTGAATTTTTTTCTACGCAATACGGAACCAGAATAAAATTGCCGAAAGTAGGGAGAAATTTCACAAGTTTCGGTAGAGGATAGCCTTGGTTTTCAATAAAATTTATGAAAAATTCTCTCGAAATAGTTTTTTCTTGAAATTCCACGTAAGAATCTCGACTGAATTTGGGGCAAAACGCGACAAATTTCAGGTCAAACGGATGAGTATTCACCCACGAAAAAAATCAAACAGTTTCACACACAAACGAACCTTCCTTTCGGCCCTGGCAGTGATGAATAAAAAATTTATTGCAAATCTTGTGGGACGAATTTGGGGCTCAAATGTCAACCAAAACTCAGTAGACACAACGACGAATGTCCGGTAAAGATTTCAGACCAAAATACCCAAGGAGTAAGGTGTAGTAAGTCCCACACCGAGAGTGAACAAAACTGGTTTTTCGAAAACAGAACGTCCTGGCTTTTCTTCGCCGTATCTTCCTTTTGTGATCTGTTTATGGACATGCGTCCTTACCTGGGTGCAAACAACTTATGTTAGTACTTGTGTGAATTTTTTTCAATGCGATACGGACCTAGAATAAAATTTCCGAAATTAGGGCGAAATTTCACAAGTTTCAGTAGAGGATAGCCTTAATTTGCACTAAATTTATGAAAAATTCTCCCGAAATAGTTTTTTCCTGAAATTCCACGTAAGAATCTCGACTGAATTTGGGACAAAACGCAACAAATTTCAGGTCAAACGGATGAGTATTCTCCGACGAAAAAAATCAAACAGTTTCACACACAAACGAACCTTCGTTTCAGTTCTGGCAGTGATAAATAAAAAATTTATTACGAATTTTTTGGTACGAATCTCGGGCTCAGATCTCATTCAAAACTCAATAGACACAATGACCAATGTCTGGTTGAAATATCAAACCAAAATATTCATGGAGTAAGGCGTCGTAAGTCCCACACCGAGAGTGAACAAAACTGGTTTTCCGAAAACAAAACGTCCTTGCTTTTCTACCTAGTATCTTTTTTTGTGATTTGTTTATGGACGTGCCTCCTTACTTGGGTGCAAACAACATATGAAAGTACTTGTGTGCTTTTTTCCAACGCAATACGGACTCAGAAAAAAATTGCAAAAAGTATGGTGGGATTTTACAAGTTTTGGTAGTAGATAGCCTTGGTTGGCACAAAATTTTTGAAAAATTCTCCCAACAATGTTTGGACAAAACACAACAAAATTCAGGTCAAACAGATGAGTATTCACCTAGGAAAAAAATAAAACAGTTTCACACACAAACGAACTTTCCTTTCCGCCCTGACAGTGATAATTAAAACAAATTTGGCAAATCTTGTGGGACGAATCAGAGGCTAAGATCTCAACCAAAACTCATTAGACACAATGACCACTGTCTGGTAAAAATTTTGAGACCAAAATACCCAAGGAGTAAAGGGTAGTAAGTCCCACGCCGAGAGTGTACAAAATTGGTTTTCCGAAAATAAAACGCCCTGACTTTTCTACTCCGTAACTTTTTTTTGTGATTTGTTTATGAACGTGTCTCCTTACCTGGGTGCAAACAACATATGAAAGTAATTTCGTGATTTTAATCCTCTTATTGTATAAGATTTGTAATTTTGATGTAATTACAACTTTTACATGTTTTTTATTGTTATTTCACCAATTTAACTCTAAATCTAATATATTCATTGATTATCAAGAAATTTACAGATTTCCAAAATATGAAGACAAAAATTGCAAGCAAATGGAGGGACCAAAATTGTGGATCAGAAATCTGAGTGAAATCAAAATTATAATTTAACCAAAAATGAAATTGCTATGAAAAATAATCAATGCAAGTTCAAAACGATCAACGTTAACTTTTCTTACAGCTTTAATCAACAGTATTCACTTCTTAAGGTATTATAATTTTTAATAGTATTTTACATTTGAAACAGAATGCGCAAAATATATTTAATTCTCCACATTTACTTTGAATTTATTTTTAATACTACCTCTTGTATGGTTGAAATATTTTTTTTTTCTTGGCTTACCTATCATTTTTTCTCTTCAGCATAATATTTTAACTTATCATTCAAATATGTTTTGGTTTCGTACCTAATTTAAATCATGTAATCAGTACAAACCTGACTATTGATGAAGGAAAGAATAAATGAAAAGTAAAAAAAGAGTTAAAAAAAATGGAAGAATTTTTAAGTTGGGTTGTTGTCTATGTAACATAGACACTAACTAACTGACATTAATACGACGCGGATATACTAATACAACACTTACAGATATAATTTCTAAAATATAGAACACGAAAACACTTTTATATATTATATAATTATGAATTATATAAAGTTACAATAAATATAAAAATTTATATGTACAAATATATTTTAATTTTTTTTAACAGAAAAATATTTCTTATGACTGGTTCAAAAGAATTTATTCTTTATTTTTAGAATTATAATAAATATTTATACAATAAATTTAATTAAATTAATGTATTTCTCTTTTATAAAATTGTGTTAGAACCGTACTAAAATTATTATAAATCCAATAAATATTTTTTGAATTGAACATCTCACCGATACATGTCCTATGGATATCGTATGAGTATGGATATCGTATGAGTGTCAGTATCCGACACGTATGTCTGAACCTCTGAACCTCAGGTTGTTATAGTGTCCTCAATGAGCACACTGCTATATCATCAAGTGCAGCATTCACACACAAAAGAGATAGCAGACACAATCTAGAAGAAATTGTCTGTATCAATAACCAAATAACCAAACTGCAGACATCACAACTAAAAAGGATTCCCATTCATGTACTAAAAACATAATCAGAGAGTTAAGATAAGCTACAAAATCAACATTTTGAGAAGCATAGAAGATCATCCATGATGCAGGGGCAATAACTATCCTCGCACCCCTCACCAAGTCCTGAATTTTTCTATTTGCTCAAATGCACCAAAAAACCCACAACTGTAAGATAATTTCACTAATGGAAAGTTTACACTACATTCATAGACATGATTTGCCTAGCAAGACCAGGATCTTGCTGTAACAGTTCTCTCAAATTGCTTTCCACCTCTGTCATCTGCTTTTCCAAGTATTCTTTCGAGCTCTGTTCAAAGACATAAATAGAATAAGAACTGAATTTCATTCAAAGGTTATGGAAACTCGTATTTACAGCTTTAGAAATTTAGCTAAAATAGTTGTATTTATGAGATTTAACTTTAGAAAATTCAAAATAAAATAAGGATAAAAATTATGGAAGCCAATAAGTTTTTGTGCAAATGAATGAAGGACATCTACCTGTAGTGTAGTAATTGTAGCTTCACCATCTTTAAACTTTTTCTCCTGTTCATTCATTAATGTTGCCTTGGTCTCCAATACAAACCTGGTGATCATGTTAAGCGCATGTTAAAGTATGCCATTAATATTTTCTAAAGCAGCCCATAAAACAAGCTTGTGTACTCTATTTAGTAGCATGTTCAAAGAGGTAACCACAACTCACATTCTCCCTGCAAAACAAAATAACTGGACACATCATATGTCTGTAGAAAACCAGGGCATTACTAATTACCAATAGAGATACTTTCAAATTTGTAGGGTTGTTCTAAAGAACAGAAGCAGTAAGAGAAGCTCGTGATTTTCTTCACATACCAATAGATTTGTAAACATTAGTATCATCAGGAACTTGCTTTAGCTCCTCCATGGTCAAGAAAGCACGCTTTTTTTCAGCTTCTTTGGAACGCATCTGGTTTTGCACCTGCATGTGCCAAGGCATAATATGAACTACTAGAGTCTCAGGCAACCCTAACAATAACAATCATATCATTCCCATACGCAAAATACAAATGTCAAGGTTTTCATTTCTTTCATATCCCACTTCTAGCAACAATTTACACTAGGTGCGGTTGACCCTTTTCTTTTTATCCCACTTCTTAATAAATAAAATTATGTATTCTCTTTCAGAACTCAGATGTAAATATTCTGAGTCAGAGTTGATAGTAGTGCAAAGCCTGCACATCCCAGCACACACACAACCCGTAACACTTAAAACAGGGTAATCTATTGGTCATAACAATATACAGTGCACAAAATCACAAATTGACATAGCAATAGTCTGCATCAAATCATTCTTCTTCAACATAACAGCTTCTTCACAGTCATCCTAAGGACATTAATACAATCCTACAAAACATTAAGAATACACCCAGGAAACACATGTCTGAAAAACACCATCAATTTAAGAAACTAAAGAGGACCCTCATTCCATTAGAATCCATTAAGTTTAAGAAAAAAAAAATCTCTACAGGAAACAACCCTACTTGAGCTGCGAAATACTTGTGAAAAAAAAATGTTATTTGAAATATTTCATATGGTTTCATACTCAAGGCCCAACCTTGAAATGACTGATAAAGCTGAAACAACTTCACACCAGTTTAGACATACACTCAGGAAATTAGAAACCAATACTTAGCTCCCTCCATGTGAATCTAAAGGAGTACAAAAACAACTTCATATTATCCAGTAATTGCTTAAGGTGTAGGTCTCTTTTAATAAAATTCAATTATTCAGCCAGGTTCAATCAAATTCAGACAAAAATAACTTGGAGAGTGTAGTTATAGAAGTTTAAGAAAGTTATAGGGACAAAAATGTGTATACCAAAAACCTTACATCCCCTTTATAGATAGTTAGAAACTATACATATACATAAAGGAGATATGAAGCTTGGTGTCCACATTTGTGTTGTACTTTGTGGCTATGACTTTCTTCACTAATCTCCATTCTATCCCTTTTTTTCATTATAAAAACTCTTATGGTATCACTATGAAACAGCTACGCTGATACCTAATCTCCATTCTATCTTTATAACTATACACTTCACATGATTCATATCTCTAACTAGACTGTGCAAATCACCCATTTCTATTATTTAATTTGCACTATTTTTTAAAAATAAAAAATGCACAAAAAGTCTCTTTTTCCACTAATAACAACAATAATAAGAGATTAAGATAGGTTATGACGAACCTGTTTTAATTTTCCAGTAGTTTCGATCATGCGACCTTGAATTTCAAGGAAAGCCTGCATTTTTGGATCGAAAAATGAAAAAAAAAAAAATGGTTATAGCGATTAGAAGAAGAACACTACATTGAAATTTTGAATAAGGAGACAGAACGAAAGAGATAGAGTGTTATTACAGTTCTGTTAGCTTCGTCCGCCATTTCAATCGATCAATGACAAGAGACGATGCTACAAATTTGTAACTCTCAAAAACCCTAACGCAATTGGATCCGAGAACGGGAAGAAGAAGACGAAGTAGAGGTTCCAAAAAACGCACCGTTTTGTGTTTGTTTTTTACTTCAAATTTTGTGATCAAAATTGGCAGAGTTTATATATATATATAGTTTTTCTAGGTTTAAATTCAATTTTACTTTATGTTTATTTTTCATAATTTGATGACCTGGGTAATTTTAGTTTTATAAAAGTTTAATTTAATTATATATTTATTAGTGTAAAATATTTATGTATTTGCAAGTCATAATAAATGTTAAATCTTATTTTTAATCCTATTATTAATTATTAATTTTAAGTAAAGAAATAACTGATACTATAATGCGTTATTAACTTTGGCTGATAATTAGATAATATTATTTTTAATTAAAACTGTTTGATTTTAAAAGTTGAAAATCTAAATGTTAAAAATTAAATTTACATAGGACAAAAAAATACGTATTTAACAAACAATAAGAAGAAAAGTTGATTTAAACATTTTTGTATACATTTTAAAAATCTTCTTAATCTTTTTTCAAAATAAACTAAATTTATTTCCTCTTTCTTTATGGAACAAATTAATTTTGATTTTATTGAATTGTGATTCATTTTTTTTCTAAAACTAAATAATAACATAACTCTTTAAATTTTAAAAATATTGAGGAATTTTGTTCTTTTTTCTAATAATATTTTACTTCTCAATATTTCCTTTAATACATGTAAACTCACTCACTCCTTACATTATATTTATTTTTCAATAACTTTTAAGTTCCCTAACATTCCCTTTTATATCTCCAACTAATAATTTTAATTTTATTTGATCTTAAACTTAAAATGCTTAAATAATATCTTAAACTTTAAACAAAACATCAAAATAAATAAATTATATAAATAAATACATATTAAATTTAAAATTAATATGCGCATTAATATATAAAGTCATAAAAACTAAATTTTAATTCAATAAAATGAAATAACATAATAAAAATAAGAACATACTGGCACATTAAATCCTATGTATTCGCTAGTATAAAAAAGTTTATTTATTAAATAAATTATTTAATCTAAATACATCATCAGTAATATTATAATAACATGTAAAATTTAAATGTTAAACATTAAATTTAAATCATTAACAAACAGACACTAATAAATTTGAATATATTAATAGTAGTATATTTTAATCACTCTTTCTTTTATCTTTATTTATACACATAATTTATAATCACTTATTTTATTTTTTTTATTTCTAAATTAAGTTTTAATAATCTTAAAGAAATCAACAACATATAAAAATAAGATACTAACCTGAATGGATATAGAATAGCTCAAAGACACAAATATAGTAACCACCAAATCCAGCAAGGTCCATAGTAGAAAGAGTTCATTTGATTACAAACATAAAAGAAACTTAATTAAGCACCTTGCATGAATGCTTCAGGAACATTGCAAGATTGACTAAAAAATCTAGCATGGTCGAAAAACAACTAGGCCAATTGAAAAGACATGGGCTTATGTTGATGACCTAAACAAAGTCACTAGAAAGTATCAACTTGCTTCAGTTTCTACTTTCAAGTCAATATCTGTAGGACTTGTTGAGTTTGTTGAACTTTCTGATGCTTTTACTACATTCGGTAGGTACTTCCAACAGCGTTTGTGAACTCCACTAATTTTTTTTGGAGCATCTGCTATTGGCAAGCCTGCAATAAGTTCTTCCTTATCAAATCAAGCCAGAAAACAAGTACTAGAAAGGCTTAATGCTTCATACAATCTACACTTTAAAGTATTCACTGAGATCTTATCAAATAAAGCTGACAAGTTCTAACAAGCAACAAAAACTACACTGTCAAATAAGAAAAAAAATATGTGATTTATAACTGAGACCATAATTAATTTGATATGGAACATGAATGAAACAAAGAAAGTTAACACCAAGACAAGCAAATGTAATGGAGTGCCGCACGTGGCATCATTCATCTGAACTTATGCACACATATTCAATCCTCTCAAGCAAATTGCGTTTTCAATAGAAGAGGAGATAACTGAATTTTGGCACAAGAAAGAAGAAACTGAATAAAAAAACAACAAGTTGGTACTGTAAGAGCAGCCCCCAAGCCTAGAAGTGGTGCCACAGAAGCAAGGTTCACAGGAACAAAGGAACAGGCGCAGTCTGCATGAGGAGTCAGAGGAATGGAAGAGGAAGTTCGATACTGTCACTAGAGAAGCAAAATCTCTTTAGAGAAAGTTGAAAAGATTGAGCATGATGAGAAGTGTATAAAAAATATGAACTTAAAGTTTAAGGCTATAGAGAGAAAGATAAGAAGTTATGATGCAAAAATGATTTCACTAAGGATTGACATTAAAGAGTTGACTGAGAAGTTAAAAGTTGAAAAAAGCAAAGACCCAAATTATACCATAGGGAAGCAATAGTATTTTAATAGAAGACTGATCTTGAACAGAATATCACATTGTTGATGTCTTGGAATTTAAAATTAAGGTTAATTTTTTGAGAAAGAAGCTAGGAGTTTGCATCCTTCAAGGCAAGAAGGAGTGTTGGAAACATACCTTGGATTTAATTTTAATTTTGCATGAGTCAATTATTAAATTGACAAGAACATGTTATACTCTTTCTAGTTGTTAGTGGATTAGTTATTTTCAAATTTGATTATTCATTAGTAGTAACAGCATCTAAAATTATGGAGCAAAATTTCTATTTAGTTATTTCAGTATACTAAGTTAGATTCAATAAAAGTTGCAAGCTTCTGCAATTTCAAAATGTTTTCTATTGTTTCCTTGCACAAAATCCAACACTTACTAAGAATTCAGAAAGACATTCTTAGCCTAGCTAACACTATCATTGAAGAATAGAAGTGCAGCATTATTATCAGCACCTTCAACAAGCAGACTCTGCTGCACATAGAATTGAAGAACAGAGTATCCAAAATTCAGAAGCACTTCTAATACAACTTATGACACTAACCATTTTTATAAGCAAGCCCCCATGCTTTTCCATGCCTTCCATCCTGCAAAATACATACATAAAATAAATTAATAGAGACTCATGAGAACTGAGAAAAGCAGAGGAATAAATCATGGTGAAATACAAATTTAAATAGTTGAAATCCAATAACAATAGAAGAACAAGAAAAAAAAAAGTTGAGAATTAAAAGAGAAGCACCTTGTAGAGATTGAGTTTAGTGATTTCATAAGAAACTTCATTCCAGTGACACTTGGCCATGTGGTAGCCAATTCCCCAATTAGGTAAGAACTGAGCCACCTCAAACAAATTCTTCTTTTTTCGCTTTGATTTTTTAGGTTTCTGAGCAGAAGAAACAGCTGAAGAAGTAGAAGAGGAAGAAGAGCAAAAAGGTCTCATGAAGTTGAGAGAAGACCTTAGTAAAAGAGAGTTTCGAACAGATTCAACTCTGCTACCAATTGCACTTGCCATTGTTTTTCTTTTAAAATCCCTATGGAGAAGCAAATCCAAAATGTCAAAAATCATGCACCTAATGATCCCAATGCCTTTAACATCACAGAAATAGTAGAGAAAAATTTCTCCAAACATACCCTAATTGACCAACAGAAAACAATTCCGCATTGCCACAAACATAAAATTTCCATATCATGTGAAAACAGTAAGATAAACAACAATTGATGAAATTCACAAACAATTTGCAGCAACTTAAGAAAAAAAGAACAAACAACAATGAACAATTAACGTTGAAAACATAGGCTCACTCGTTTGTTAATGCGCGGATTGCGATTTGATTTGCGATTAGTGATGTGTCACTGATAATCCCTTGTTAGGGTTCTTTCTCTTTCTTTTCTATACAATACTACTGAAACACATGTTCATGCCCAAGATGTGTTCTCTTTTTTTTTAACACAAAATAAAATAATTTTTTTATGTAATTTTATAAAAATAATTGCAAATATAAAATAATGAAATAAATTATAATAATAAAGGTATAATTGATTAAAAAGAAGAGTAGTTATAAAAAAAATCATTTTCATTAATAATTAAAAATATAATAAATATTTAAAATAAATAATTTAATAATGATTAGCGAAAACATGTGTTATGTGTATTCGTATTTTTATTAGACTAAAATTCTGCTTGGTGACATATATCAAATTTAGAATTCAAAACTAAATAAACATAAAAGGAAAATTTTTGTTGACACTGAATAACTCCACTTCACGACCCAGTAATTAAAACAACAATTTTTTATCATTTTATGTTTAAGTAAATACTTCTTTTAAATTTAAATAACTACTTATATTAAAAAAATCATACATCACTTATAATTTTTTATAAAAAATTCTATAATTCAATGATATATATTTTCCAATAATTGTTATAACAATAATATCCTTTTTTTTGTCAAAGGGAAAAAAATTGACACACTTTCTCTAAATATACATGTTTCCACTTGTATTTATAATTAATAACTCAATAATAATGTATATAAATTAATATAAATATTGAGACCATAAATAAATAAAATTTGATAGAAGAAACTCTTGATTTATGTGAAATTTGGTGGTTGGTAGTGAGGGCAGAGCAAAAGAGGAAGAGAAGGAGTGACAGAGAGAAACAGAGGAAGAGAAAGTGTGGTTTTGTTTCCAATGAAGTTTCTTCTCATTCACTTCTTTCTCTTTGTTCCAATCCTTTTCTTTTCTACTTTTCTGCCTCTACCTTTTCCCTTCCCAACCTGTAACTAACTATCTCTCCTTACTTCTACTTTTTCTCTTCTCTCTCACACACAACACAACTGTGAGACAACCTCGTACACAAGTTGCACATTTTGAGTTTTCATTCAATTTTTGCACCTTATTATTCTTGTTTTTGTGTCAATACAGATAGAGATGTTTCATAATTGTTACTCAGACCACCAACTGTCGATTTTTAGTACTTATGTTAATTTGTATTGTTAGTATTGTGTGTAGGATTATGATAACTGCATCACATACTTTGAAAAATGAGTAATTTAGTGTTAACCAGTTACAATTTGTAATGTATGGTGAAAGTTATAATTACATGATTTCTTATTGATTGATATTGTAAAGATTTTGGTAGACATTCGCATTAGAAATTAAACCTTTATTTTGTGTTGTTGTGTAGAGCTACATGGTTTAGTGAATGAAGTATGTGACATTTTTGTCATAATTTCTTTTACATTTTCAGATTTTTGGGCTTGGAAGTCACACTTGTCTCATCCGGTGGCTGATTTGGTTTTGAGGAATGGGGTGATATATACCAGTGATGATTCTCTCCCATTTGCAGAGTCCATGGCAGTGGCCAATGGAAGGGTTCTTCGTGTTGGCAACCATTCATTTGTCAAGGTTATAATCTTCTTCATGCTAACCTCACTTCCCCATTTACTGAAAAAAAGAAAGAAAGATCAATTTCATTGTAGTTTAATTTTTAGGCATGTCAGTGTGAATTTTTTTACATTATCAATCATCCTAGATATGGATTTGGAAGACATTATAAAATACTTTTTACAGTGTCAATACATTCTAATTTAATTCATTTTATTCAACCCTGTTGTTGTTGCTGCTACTCATATATGTGGCCTTCAATTGCAAACTGGGTCTGACCCAGATGTGTTTTTCAACATTTATGTAGGAGTTGGAGGGATATGGAACTCAAATTTTGGACCTTGGTGGGAAGGTTGTAGTTCCTGGGTTCATTGATTCCCATGTGCATTTCATTGCTGGTGGATTACAGGTTAAGTTCATGTCCCAGTTTTCTGAATGTTTCTTTTACCTCATTTCTTATGTACTTCGGTCTGTTTTTTTGTTTTTTATAAAACTCATGTTAGACATCACTATGAACTTTGTCATCTCAGTCAGGCTAACATTCCAAAGATCACCAATCATATGTAGTCACTTGAAACATATTATTAAAAAGGGAAAGATAAACAAAAACATGGGGTGCCACTTCAGTTTGCTTACCTAGTTTTTTGAAATGATCATATGTTACTGTCAAGACAATAAGATTCTTGTAATCTCTAACGTTTGATTCTTGAATACATTTTGAAAAACTTATAGTCTATCAATCAAGTGCAGTTCAGAAGTGTAGTCATCAGAAAGTCGAATTGTTTTGGATGGATTCTGGTTGTCTCTAGGCTAGGATGCTTGAATCATTTGCATATCACCTAATTTTGATTTTTCTATCCGAGAGAAGTCCTTTATTTTTGTAAACCTACATTGTGTTCCCTGTTTTAAAATTCCACCTGTAGTAACAGATGAAGCAGGTGGAGCTGAGAGGTGTTAGTAAAAAGGAAGAATTTATCAGAAGGATCAAAGATGCAGCACAAAGTAAGCCCTTGAGCTTTTGCATGCTTTTTCCTAGTTACGATGGAGGATAATTTAACACCTAACCAGTAGTTTCCTTGAAGATGATCATATATGTCAAACTGTCCATTCATATTTGTTTAAGTGCCTGCTCAAATGCGAGCTGTATGTATTTCAAACTTGATTTAGGTTCCATAGTTAAAATTATCTTCTAAATATTTGATTCCATCAGATATATTTGTCTCATTTTGCCTTTTCATCTGGCAGTAGATTCATTGGAGTTTTTAGTTTTACCTCTTGACTACATAATGAACTATTAGATAAGATTGGCATTCTTTATGAGTAAGCAGGAATAGAAGGACTAAAGGCTTGTGGTTAAATCTGCACCACTATGTTCATCAAATGGGAAATATCGCATAGAACAATTTTCAAACTGAATGCTTCTGAGTTCTGAATTATATTAGTTACGTTACGATGTTTACTCATTTTGTACACTTTTTGAATTTAGGCTCAAAACAAGGTTCCTGGATTTTGGGTGGTGGATGGAACAATGATCTATGGGAAGGAGGAGATCTGCCTGCTGCCTCTTGGATTGATGATATTACTCCTAATAATCCTGTGAGCCCTTTACATAAGTTCTTTCCTTTTTGGAAATCTTCATTCACTGCAAAACTAATCTTATTTAAAGTATATGAGCAGGTTTGGCTTTCAAGAGTAGATGGCCACATGGGCTTGGCTAACTCAGTGGCACTAAAGTTGGTTGGGATTACAAGTTTAACAGATGATCCAATGGGGGGGATTATAGTGAGAGCTGCTAATGGAGGTAATACTTTATTTTCTTTGTATGAAAAGGAATTTTGATTATCCCACAACATGGGATAGTCCTTTTTTGCGTATCCTACTCTTTAATCAACCATTTTTCTTTTGGAACTTGTGATTTCAAAATTCAATAACCTGAGCTTCAAAATTTTAGTGTCTGCATTTTTATGATGATTTTCTGGATGCTATAATGTGAGTTTTGTGTCTAAGATTTTAGGGTGAATAAGCATTGTTAGATATAAAGCCATCTATCAGTCTCATCCAATCCAACTGCTTAAGCTTTTTATAAGAGTTGCCCTTTGACATGTTAGCAAATTCAATTCTTGCCATCCCCAATAATTTAAAGTAAGTTGAATTTCAACTATGGGTAAAATGGTCTTGTAGATTGTTCATTCTTCAAACTCATAGGCTCTTGCATGAGGGAGCATGTTTGAGAGAGTGACGGTCTCTGCAGTATTAATTGTATACTTGAAGAAGAAAACACCATTACATCTTTTGATTCCATAAATCAATATAGCATAATAAAGTATCAAATATATGTGATATGATATGCTCTGAAACAGAAAATAGGGAACTGATGATGATGAAGGGAATTAAAAAAGATATTCAGCAATATTCAACAAAATAAAACCATTCGTGAGCCTCTACCTTATAACCTACACTTTTAGATGCGTCCTTAGCAAGCATATTAGGTGTCTTATTGTCATTCCATGTTCAACCTTTATTGAAATTTCCTGTAGCATTTTCCTCACCACTATCATGTTATACTACTCACATGTTTGTCGGTCTGCTTCATGTGTTTTCTAATGTGGATTACATGTTATAGTCTTTTCGTTGAATATAGCTTATTGAAGTTTATTAGACTTATCGTGTCACTCATCATCAGACCACCCATATGTATCTAATCTTATGTTCAGTTCTTGATGTGAGGGGGGATTTTAGATATCTTACATCAACTAGAGATATGATCAAATTACAATATATAAGTGAGTGAAAACTTCACCTTACAAATTAATTTTATAAGGTTGAGTCTGGTTTAAACTACTTAGTAAGATGGTCAATAACTGAATTTATTCCAATATTGGAAAATGATATTGCTAATTTCGTTTCAAGAATCTTTATTGTTCTGTAACTACTTGTTGTTAACATGCAGAACCTACTGGTGTACTAATTGATTCTGCTAGGGCACTTATCACCTCCCTGATTCCAGAGGATTCAGTAGATGATAGGAGGGAGGCGTTGCTTAGAGCAAGCAGTCTTGCCTTAACAAGGGGGGTGACCACGGTTGTTGATATGGGAAGATATTATCCTGGGTTTTCAGCTGAACTATCTTGGGATGATTTTTCAGGTTTTATCTAAACGTTTTAGTTGATTTATATTTAAGATTCTTTTTTTCTGTATTTTCTAACTGTGTTTCTGTTGGAGAACTCACACTAACTAGAGATTAGGACATTTCATAGTATATAAATGAGTGCAAACCTCACCTTATAAGCCAGTTTATGAGGTTGAGTTTGGCCTATAATCCACTTCTTAAATTTTTGTCATTTTGTTTCCTTTTATTTTGAATATCAACGCAATGGCAATGTAGTCATAAGGCAAAGATTTATAGCAAGCAGTTCCTGCTGTACTGAATGCTGAAACTATACTTAAAGAAAACCACTTGATCCATTCAAATGCAATATAAAGTAATGGATTTATAGCAATGAGACCATAGAAGACTTAGTTACCTTATTCCATTGCGTAGCTTCATCTGTGTAATATCTTGAATGATCTAGATTATATTTTTAATACTTAAATTAAATAAGGAAAAAAGGAGTAGGAAAACATAGATGATGTAAAATTGCTCTGACTGACATAATCCTTAAGCCAAGTTTGAAGGATAATGCCTTTTTGAAATTTGAAATATGATTGACTTTTCCTCTTATTTTATGTCATATGTAAAAAGCCTTATTGTTGAGCCTAACTGATTATTCATTTTATTGTTATTTTGAATTTCACAGAGGTTTATCAATGGGCAAATTCTATGTCAAAAATGAAAATTAGAGTATGTTTATTTTTTTCAATGGATACACGGTTTCGTTTAGTGGTATGATTCCTTCCTAACTTATGATTTATTGAAAGTTTAGTATATTCTTCACTGCCTTTTATAGAGCATATTTCTATGTTCCTTCTTTTCTATCTTTCTTCTTTTTGAAAGTTAAACCATTCACTTATCAAAGAAATTGAAAGTTTAGTATATTCTTCACTGCCTTTTATAGAGCATATTTTTATGTTCCTTCTTTTCTATCTTTCTTCTTTTTGAAAGTTAAACCATTCACTTATCAAAGAAATTTTTGAAGAGGAAAGTGTCTAGTTTGGAGTTGTAACTTGAGCTGTCAGCCTAACTGAGATGTCAAATTGCATAGTGATGTCTACCATGAAAGCTTTTATAAAAAAAGTGTCTAGTTTGGGATGAATTGATACATTATAATATTCATATCGTAAACATGTTCTCTTGCATTTCTTAATGTATTGGAATTTGTTCACTGGATTTTTTCTTCTAGTGAGAACGCTTAGATGTGGCCCTCACAATTAAGATAACTTCTGTTGGAGCTTGATAGAATGGAAGGGAAAGTTAGTTACTAGCAATTACAGTAGTTAATTAGTCAGTTAGAGGAATTAGGTAGATATAAATAGGGGGATTTAAGAGGAAATGATCCACTTTAATTTTGTATCATTTGAGAATTGATTTTTGCTCTTTCTTAGAGGAGAGTTATCTCCCCTATTTTCTGCTGTAATCTGTTCAAATGCAGCATAAAGTACTGGATTTATAGCAATATGTTAGAGGAGTTATCTCTCCTATTTTATGTTCTTTCTTTTTTTCTAATTTGGGTTCTAGCAAATTCCTCCCCACTAATTAGCTTACAAGTTCTTCCCCATGAACACTTAGGATTTAGTCTAGTGAATGGTTGCTTAATTTCCTTCATTTGGAGCATTTGGATTGAGAGGAACTCTTGAGTTATAGTAATCAAAACACCAATATGGCTTTATCATGGAACAAGTTGTACATGTTTGGTTTTTGAGGAATCCTAACATATTCATTGAGACCAGGAAGGGTCACTAAAATAATTTCCCTGGTAATCTACTAATAATATGAGGAATGCTAACAACACTTCTCCTAACACTCTCTTTCAAAAACTCTCTATGGTTGAAATTGATTGAAAAGCACCAATTTTGATGGGTCTCACTTGTCATTTAATGACTCTCCTGATTTTACCAATGTAAGATCTTGCAGACATATTTTTAATTCCAGCAAACTGATAGCTAAAATGTCTTAACTTGTACTATTATATGTAATAGGTAAACTCTTTTTTTTTGTCTTTTTGAATCGGTTTAGCTTTTATTGCCTCTGGTAATTAAAAATTCAACTAGTGTTCTTATTGGAATTGAGAACAAATTAGACCTAACTAAAATATGGGATCTTATCAAATCTACTCACACCCAGATTGGACATTTGGGCTAAAGTTTGTAGGATTGCATATTTGTGGTTGTCTCAACATCAAGTTTGTGAAGGCTTTGATAATTGATACCATATTAAAATTGAGAGTGGACTAGCCTAAATCAACTTAAAAATCTAGTTCTAAGGGGGAGGATTTCCTAATTCATTACTAGGAGTAGTAGTTTCACCATACACCAACTCAATGTAGGGGATCTTAATAAGTGTCAGATTTCTCTGTGTATTGGTATTACACTAATAATTGTTGTAAACTATATTTTTATTTTGTGATGTCAATTTTAACTTTTGTCTCCTAAAGACACATTTTTCTCCTTAGGATTTGATTAGCAAAGTTGGCCACACCTTAAGCGAATGGATTTATATTGGTGGTGTAAAAGCTTTTGCTGATGGATCTTTGGGTTCCAATAGTGCATTGCTTTATGAGGTGAGGCCATTCACTTTTTTGGTATAAATTATCTGTTAATAAATTTTCGAAAAATCCATTTATTTGTCTGTTTTCTGTCATTTTTTTTTTTTTTTTTTAATGGATTTTTGTTGTGGGTGATTTGTTGTTTTTTTGTATTTATGGCTTGGATTTTTGACAAGGCGTGGGTTAATTAATAC
>Ga0123342_1005126_pt1 | contig 19331 bp, 15 predicted proteins | sample Turbeawhitnodule_FD_89960 | JGI IMG/M metagenome (GOLD analysis project Ga0123342, IMG submission 89960) | Root nodule microbial communities of legume samples collected from Mexico - Turtle bean Mexico white nodule | ecosystem: Host-associated > Plants > Roots > Nodule | place: Mexico: Nepantla... | reverse complement strand
CTTAGTTTGAAAAACACTTTAAACTTAAAAGATTTGAAAACACTTAAGTTTTATATTCAACAAAGAGTGGATTACAAAGATAAACTACCCATATCCTACTCTAAAACACAACAACAACTTCAAACAACTTCAGCCTTCCATCAAACACTAGGATTTGGATTCTTGAAAGCTTTTGATCAAACTTGATTCAACAATAAACACCTGCACCAAAAACTGTAAAATATATTTTGAAGTCGCCAAATAAATGCGTTGGCGTAAAAATTTTATGATAGCTAGGCAAAGATTGTTTCGTACTGAGCAGTTACAGTTTTTTATTTATTTATTTAGAAATAGGTTGATTACATATTAAATTAAATATGATTATGATTTTATTTTATTGTTTATTATTTTTATATATTATGGTGTATATAATAAAAATAATAATTATAATTAAATAATTATATATTACAATGTTTGATAACAAGTTTAATTCTATATTTTTAAACAAAATTAATAAATTGATAAATTTATTTTAAAAGAAAATAAATACGAGTTTTTTTTTCCATAGAGGTCTAAATATTAATTTTTTATTTATACTACCTGACTTTAAAATATTGAGAGATAAGTTAATTGTTTCCGATATATATATATATATATATATATATATATATATAATTGTGTACAATTTTAATGATTTAAAAATTAATATATACATAATAAATAATTTTGTTATAACTGATTTATTTAAATTTATCTTTGAATATCTTAACATATAATAAAATAAATTTATTTCAAACTTTTTTTAAATATTTTAATCTATATTTAAATTTATGTTTGAATATCAATAAAACTAATTTATTTCAAATTTATCTTTGAATATTTTAACCTATACTGAAAGTCTATAAATATATATTGATTATTTAGGAAGTATTCACTTAATCTTCTCATTTGATATTCATACACTCTTAACTTTCTTTACTTCCCATTGAGTCAAGCATTGAAAAATTGTGGATTTTTATTTCTCACTCAGGCCATTCTTTCGAGAATACAATTTGACTTTCTTGAAACATCATTTGTTCCACCTCAATTTATTCACGCTTCTACTCGGTAAGAGCATCATAAATTTTATTTCAGTTGATTTTATTGATTAACTAATTTTTCTAATTTCTACTAACTTAAGCATTGAATAATCTTTTATAGGTGAATTTCTATTTCTCACAATTCGGTGACCATTCTTCCAATATTCAACTTTTTTGAAATCTCATTTGTTCCACCTCGAATTATTCACGCGCCTATTCGGTAAGAACATCCATTAATTTTATTTCAGTTGATTTTATTGATTAATTAATTTTTCTAATTTCTACTAACTTAAGCATTGAATAATCTTCTATAGGTGGATTTCTATTCTCACAACTCGGTGATCATTCTTCCAAGAATACAATTCGACTTTTTTCAAATCTCATTTGTTCCACCTCGAATTATTCATGCTTCTATTCGGTAAGAACATGCATTAATTTTATTTCAGTTGATTTTATTGATTAATTAATTTTTCTAATTTCTACTAACTTAAGCATTGAATAATCTTCTATAGGTGGATTTCTATTCTCACAACTTGGTGATCATTCTTCCAAGAATACAATTCGACTTTTTTCAAATCTCATTTGTTCCACCTCGAATTATTCATTCTTTTATTCGGTAAGAACATGCATTAATTTTATTTTAGTTGATTTTATTGATTAATTAAATTTTCTAATTTCTACTAACTTAAGCATTGAATAATCTTCTATAGGTGAATTTCTATTATCACTTATTCGACGCATTTTTTCCTTTAACAACCCCATTGCCTCAAAGGTCGCCTTCAACGAGCTTGAGGACTAGTTTAGCTCAGCCATTAACTTTTCCACCAAAGTGGTATAGTTCTTTTCCAACTCACTCCTAAGTGTTTAGCTAATGACAAGTGACCTACTCATCATTTCAATCAGTCCTGAAACCAGGTCACTCGTAGGAGCTGTTGCCAAAATACTCTCCTCCTCAAGAGTAAGAGCAATTTGTACACCTCAGGCGAGCTGTAGACGTTCCCCCAGAATTGAGGGGATAGAAGAGGACGACCCCGCCTCCAAAAGAGATTGAGGTTGAGGCGAACGAGCATGTCTCCCCCTTTTCTTCAGCCTCGTGGAAGTGTGTTCATATCCAGAAAAGGGAATCAAATCAATGATACAAGTGGTGTTGCTCAGCCTTATCTGCTCAAGTGACCCTTTTTGTCGTTTTGCAGCTTGTCGGTTCAACTGCTTAAGAACGTTCGCGGACTCTCAAGGTCAATGTAAGATAGTGAACAAAAACACTAGTATATTAAAACAAAAGATACCAGTCAAATATGCCCATCGGTGGATTGACTCGTAGATAGTCAGAAATTTTTTAGTAGGGAACCTATTCGGAAGTTGATAAAAAAAACATGGAAAAGCTCTTTATCTTGATGAGTCATTGAAGACCTCGACCAGGATTCGTATCGGTTAGGTGATTGGGTGGAAATTTTGATTTCCCCTCCGAATCATAAAAATAGGGTTTACATTCTAGCTCAATGAACATTTTGAAATACCTCTCCTTGGAGTTTTTATAAAAGGAGGTGAATAGTGTAAAACAAATGCCACTCAGACAGCTCGACAAGGATAACCAACCCACAGGGTCAGTCGATCAAGAATTATAATAAAAAAGAAACTCGACAAGTTATACAACATACATTTCACAATTAGGTCAGTCATCTCAGCATAAAAGACCAGACCCCACCAAACATTAGGAGAGCCTCAGTAGGAAAAACAAGACATGGACCAAAATATCAACTATTCTTTCTTTTAATCCTTTTACAAGACAAGATCAAGTAAATAAATTGGGATCACTTGTGCCAAACTCACAAAAAACCTAGCTTCTAGAAATCCTTTCCAAAACTGCCCTTTAACCTAGTTTTTCAAAGATTTAGGCTAGCTTGGGAGGCACTCCACTTTGACGTACCTTCCAGAAAGTTTCTCACAATTACCTCCCCTACCCCTCTCACTCTTGCTCCCCAAGTCACTCTCTCTTATATAAAAGGTGTCTTGACTCATGTATTTTTACACTTGAATTTGAATATAGAAGAGAAACTCTGCTTTAGTGATTAGTGAGCTTTGTCTCCTAAATTGTTCTTAGGGTCTTATCTTGGGTGTAGTGTACCTCAAGTGGCGGCTCCTCACTATTCAGCTTAGAGTCTTCCACCACTCCAAGTGGCGTGACCACCCCTCCATCATCCATAAGCTTTTCTTACTCTTTCTCCCTTCCTTCTTCATTTACACCATTATTCCTTTCCATTTCATGTTCTTTAATGTTCTTCTCCATTTGGTCATCTTTACCATTTCTACCTTTTGTTGTCTTAAAATTTTGCATCTCATCATCATCACCATATAATTGTGTTTTCTCTTTTGTTGTCTAGAAGATAACCTTCTAACTTACTTAACCACTTGGTTAAGTTCTGTCTAGTGGCAATTTTCTTTGAGTTTATCACCATAATTGCTAATTCAAAAAATCCTAAACAAAGTGCAACCTCTAAAATGTGCAATCCTAAAATCAACTCACAACATGCAGTATTTACAACAAGGTTTTAATTGTGCTTATCTTTTATGAGTTTATTTTCTGCAAAATTCTAGCATATTTCAATTATGTCTTTATCTTCCAGCAATTTGAATTCCGCTTTACAATTCAACACTTTTCAATTAAGTCTTTAAATTCATTGTCATTTACAATTCTGTTTTTTATTCATTAAGCAATGTAAATTCTGCTTTTGAATTATTTGTGTCCATTTTTTTTACCTTACCTCTTATGCTTGAGTCTTATGTTCTTAGTGTTCTAGGAGTCTTTAAATCCATTATGTTTATTTTGCTTTTAATTGTGAAGAAATAAAAGTAATTAGAGTTTGTTTAAGTGGTAGTTGATTTAGTTCGAAACAAAGAATTCAAGTGATCATATGAATTGAATCACAATCTATTTGTATACATTCAAAGTGAATGGAAAATATGCATGTCAAGAATGTGGCATTTTAAATCCATAAAAACAAAACAAATACAAAACCAATTTGAATGCAATTCACTTTTCAAGTTTAAAGTGCTAAGAGGATTCTTTTTATGTGGCAAATTGTTTTCACATTTGTGGAATTTTATCCTTCATAGTTTAAATTTTTTTGTCATCATCTAAATTCTAATTTGATTTAACTTTCTTTCTTTCAACTTTTCTTGCTTGTCTTCAAATCTTTCTTAAGTTTTGTTGGGGTTGTTTGTATAAGCAAGTGATAAGAGCTTTGACCTCTTTCACTTGAAGTGTTGTTACCAAGTGTAAACCCTTTGGCAGTTTTGAAAACCTTTCTTCAGTGATTGTACCCTTTTTTCATCCTTTGCTAAATAGCTGAGTGATACACGTGAGTGAGCGCATTATTTGTTGTTAAAACTAATCATTTATTTTTTGTTGTGCGCAAATATTCATCATTTATCTTAAGGGGAATCTTCCAAATTACAATCTCCTCAAAAGACAAGTCTTTTGAGGGAGCTTGAGGATAGCAAAAGGAGCTTGGCTCACAAGGAAGAGGAAATGCGACAACTAATGGAAAGAATGAAAAGGCTAGAGGATACACAAGTGCGAAAAAACCGCGAGATGGGAGACTAGAAGAGATACAAGACATTACATGCACTATGGAAGTCAAGAAGAAGAAGAAGAAGATTGGAGAATGCAAAATTATGAAGCTAAGCTTTCCTAGAATTTGAGGACTATGCCATGTAATGGTGACATCAAACTGTAATGGACATTGGGCTAAAAAAGAGGTCAATCGTGGTCTTTTGGAACGATTTGAAGTTATACATGCATGCACGGTTTGTTCTTCCTCATTACAGGAAGAAACTCGTGTTGAAGCTCCAACGACTGCATAAAGGATCTAAAAGTGTAGACAAGTATTTCAAAGATTTATAAGTAACTTTGACTAAAATTAATATGCATGAAAGTGAAGAGTCAAACATTACTAGACTTGTGAGTCGATTACGACAAGAAATACAAGATGTTGTAGAATTATATGAGTATACTTCTTTGGAAAAATTGGTTCACCTAGCCATCAAGGTTGAATCACAAGTTTTGAAGAGAAATTCTTTTAAAAATACTCATAATGATGGCTCTTACAAATCATATTGGAAGGACAAACACAAAATTCAAAACCAAGACTCTCCTTCAAATTTCTCAAAAGAAACCATCCCACATCATAAAAATTCTAAAGATAAACCTTCTACTTCTACTCCTAAATCACCCACCAAAATATCAAGCCAAAAATGCTTTAAATGTCTAGGTTTTGGGCACATTGCTGCTAATTGCCCAAGTAAAAGAACAATGATGGTTAAAGGGGGCATAGTCGTGAGTGACCATAGTTCCCAATCACATCGAGTTAGCTCCCCTTCCTCTTCAAAAACCCCAAGTGAGGATGAGTGTGAAATACCATGTGAAGGTGATTTGTTAGTAGTAGGGCACATGTTGAGGCAATTTCAAAAGCCTTTTGATGAAAGTCAAAGGGAAAATATTTTCCATACCCGGTGCCTTATTAATGACAAATTGTGTTCTTTGATAATTGATCAGGGTAGTTGTACAAATGTGGCAAGTACAAGAGTGGTGGAGAAACTTAGATTACCCACCATTTCTCATACACAACCCTACAAATTGCAATGACTAACTGAAAATGGTGAATTAATTGTTAATAAACAAGTCCTCATATCTTACTCAATTGGAAAATAAATATGAGGTGTTATGTGATGTTGTGCCCATGGAAGCAACCCATATTCTTTTAGGAAGGCCATGGCAATATGATATGAAAACTTTATATAATGGCCTAACTAAAAAGAATATGGGTTTCTTCCATGGGCACAACATCACATAACACCTACATGGCAATATGATATGACGAAAGAAACCTCTTCCAAGGCCATAAGATCATAACGAAACCTCTATCTCCAAAAGAGGTAAATAAAGACCAACTAAAAATAAAAAAATAAAAAAATTGAAAAAGATGACGAAATTAACAAAATGGGCTCTTCACCTCGCCAAATGTGGTGAAAACCGTAATGTTGATCAGTCAAAAAATAAATATTGTCGGCTCACTTTGATAATTTCTTTCCTTCTCTTGTTTATCAACTCATAGCTCTAATTACATGCAACATTTGTTAGAGAAATGTGGGAATATTTTTCAAAATCCTTCTAAAGATTTACACCTTATAAGAAGCTTTTCACATCAAAATCCTTTTAACCCTACACATTCTCTACAAACATTATATGTAATTAGGACCATTCCACCCAAACTCCTAATATTCAATGAACATAATTTTGCTTCACCACTCACATAGAAATGTTTCTATCTATCAATTAAACAAACTAACTATGTTATCTGCTGGAGTTCTAAATTCCAGATCGAATTTTTTCCAACTTGGGGGTCATGATACAACCTAACTTGACAAGCAGATGACCAAGGACACAAAAGACACTTCATAATTAGGTCAGTCATCTCAGCATACAAGACCTGGCCCCATCAAACCTCAGGAGAGCATCAGCAAAAAGAAGAACCAGACATGGACTAGAATATCATTTGTTCTTTCTTCTGATCTTTTTACAAGACAATATTAAGTAAATAAATCGGGCTCACTTTGAGCCCTAATTAGAAGAATAAGCTAGAATAAAACATAAATTTTCATTTTATTCTAATTTTCATAAATTCACACAAGTATGCAAAATAAAAACAACATTCAGTTTCTATTCTGGATTGTGTAATCCATAAAGCATTTGACAACTTAAAAAATGACTTCCGAATTGTATAATCCGTAAGTTAAATTTTAACAGCAAAATGAATTTCGGATTATGTAATCCGTAAATCATATTTGAAGTTCTAAAATGACTTCCAGATTATGTAATCCGTAAGGCATATTTGAAGTTCTAAAATCACTTCTGGATTATGTAATCCACAGTTCATTTAGTACTGGATTACACAATCCAGAATTGTAACTTTGGTAGGTTCTGGATCTAGTATACATACGGATTATCTTATCCAAAACTCTTTGATTTTATGTGTAAGGCACTGGATTGTGTTATCCAGCTGATCCAACGGATTAACTAATTCGGAAAGGAGTATTTAAGGTACAAGAACTTTCCAATGACAAGCCAACTAACGGTAATACTGTCGGCACCAACACCTCAAGCACTTTCTCAAACACTACCTCAAGCACCTTCTTAAGTACCACCTCAAGGACCACTGGAGCACTGCACCCCAACACCACCTTCTTTTTCACCGTAAAACAACACTTTCATTTTTATCTTTGTACTTAAGGATAATTTTGGAATTTTAAAAGTTTATGGAGGTGCCGGAAGAAATAATGGAGGTACAGAAAGAAGCTGTTATTCTTGTATAGAGTAGGCCCATAAATGGGAGCATTTCAGAACCCAACTACTCCTCAAAGCCCACAGCCCAAAACAGACAATAATCCGACGACATCTTGCGTTTGGTCGTGTTAGAATCGAAACTTCAGAGAGAAGCATGAAGTTCACAGACTCGCCGGTGATCGAGCTTCCGGTGAACGATGCCGTTCTGACGCTGCAGCAAGACAACGGGTCCATGCACGTGGGAACCTCCGTGTGGCCATGCTCCCTCGTCCTCGTAAAATTCACGGAGCGCTGGGCCTCACCCTCCGACAACAACCCCTACTCCCACGTGCTTGACTTCGGAGGAAAACGGGCTGTGGAACTGGGCACGGGCTGCGGCGTGGCGGGGATGGGCCTGTTCTTATTGGGCCTGACGGACCTGGTCCTCACGGATATATCGCCCGTGATGCCTGCCCTGAAGCGCAACCTGAAGGTGAACAAGCCCATTCTCCGCAAGGCCCTGAAGCACTCCGTCCTCTACTGGAACAACCCGCAGCAGATCGCTGCCCTCAATCCTCCCTTCGACTTCGTCGTCGCAACCGACGTCGTTTACATTCGCGAGACCGTGCCGTCTTTGGTTTCCGCCATGGAAACCCTCGTCTCCGACGACGGTGTCGTTTTGCTCGGCTACCAGCTTAGGGCACCCGAAGCGCATGAGCTTTTCTGGGAACTTTGCGACAAATCCTTCCACATCGAGAAAGTCCCACACGAGCATCTGCATCCCGATTATGCTTACGAGGAGGCCGATGTTTTTCTGTTGAGGAAGAAAAAACGAGAAGCAGTGAGCGAGTGAGTGAGAGTGATGGGTAATATTTCAATTAGCGTCTGTAATTGTATGAGCATTCTCAAAATTGAATTTGAAATCATGTGAATAATGTTTTTGTATTTTATTATGAAAATTCGGTGTAAATATTTGATCCCGAGCAAAAGTTATCTAAAATTATTTTTGATGCATTTAGAATGAATTCTACATGTGGAATTTTGCCTAAATTTAGTTAGTTGGTATTTTTAACGTGGTTCTGAAAAATTCAACTAAAACTGCACACGCACTTTATGAGATATCAAGTGCAAGCACTTCAGTGATTCCCTTTATTAAACTGGCTTATAATGGTTTATGTGAATTAAGTTTGTATGAAAAAGTTATTTTGTTGAGATTATTTCATAATGAATGAATGATTGAATGGACAAAGAAAAACACTTTAGGATGGCTGCATTTGAACGATGCTGGTTGTTTAAGGCTGTTTCGTTGTTTGTTTCGTTTGGTACAAATTGGCGTCACCAACCGCACCTTATTTTGTCATGATTTCATCAATCAATTGATTTGGCGTTCAGTTGATTGAATATTAGAATCATGGAAAAGGTTAATTTTGTGTCGCGGTGAAAGATGTTAGCTATATATGGTCCTTTAGTTTTTGAAGATTTTGGTCATACAAAACTGATCACTGAATGGAAGAACTTGATAGCATGTTGAGTTGTTGACTACTTTGTGGGTCTATTTGTTTGTATTAGAGAGAAACTTTTGGGAAGAAAAGCAACGCAACTAATAACTTTCAGGAGAACACATCTTATGTATATCACTCTTTGGCGTTGATGGTGGATCATTTAATTTGTTTTGATAGGTTTATTTCTGCTCTTGTTTTCATCCTGATTATGTATCAAGATAAAGACAGTTTTTGGGAAATGCTAGAGGTAAATGTGATGAAATAGGCAACAGTCATGCAGGAGAATATACCTATCATCTGATGATAGGTGAATAAGGATTAAGTGGCATCTAATTCTGTGTATTTCCTTATTTTCGTCTTGCTGATACTTCAGAATGAAAATATTTTTATTTGTTGAAAAGTAGTCCGTAGACAACTAGTATCTAAAGTCTGTCAAGCCCATTTCTGAGTGTTTGTTGCAAATTTTCTCTCCTTTTTGCTTTCTTCTTTGCATGTTATCTTGACGAATTTAAGAAACTTACTGTGTACATGGATTCTTGTTAACAGGGTGTGATAGAATGTGGTTCACCCTGGTGTCTATGCCGATCCCTCAAATGATTGTCAACAAGAGATCTTGAATACTTGTGAGGCGTGCTTGCTGCTCTAAATGTATTTGTTTTTCAGAGATTTAGGCTCCCTTGTGATACGGGGAAAAATGTAGTGAATGGAGGGGATTAAATATGAGAGTAAAGCTACCTCTAATAGTTGCGTGATTTTAGTTATTTAATCATACTTAACCTTCTTCTTACACATTAGTATTCTGATTATGGTATATGTTCCATGTGTGAGACCTCGTCTATGATACTCTCTATCTTAAATGAATGACTTTGCATATCGTGGGCAAACACAAATTTCTTATTGTTGAAGATACCATGGCTCTGCAAGACTAGGTTTGGTGGGTTAAAGTTAGTTTGACGCAATATTCTACTATTTTGTTTTGGTACAAACTAGCTATCAAAGGAACACATCTCAAGAACATGACGGATGGTCTGTCACCAACTAAAAAGCAAGACCTACAAGACACGCAGATGAAGCGAAACTGGCCATTCATGTGTGAACTTTGCTCTTTCTGTACAGAAAGATGATTTGATTTCAAGCATCATCGAATATAACCAAAGTTAATTGACTCACACAGTTGTTCTGCCTACCGATGAGTAATTTCACTAGGCATTATCTCTTTCCAACACTTCCTCTGTTTGTTCTTGAAGTTGTTGACCTTCATATATTTGCATTTCGCGATTGGGTAAATAATATTCTATTGAAGAGGCTCCATTCATATCTAATCACACTGAAACAGAGTGAAATTAGTGAATAGTAATCTTCAATTATTTGGATTTATCATAGTAATGCTGTTATTTTTACAACTGGTTACATTTTTTACGAGAACTCCAATGCACGTCATATTCATAGCACGGATCAATCATATCACAGCATCGATGATGCTTTAATGTGCTGTGATGCGCAACAACCTAAAATGACATTTCGGTGGATCGAATTTCTCATATATGATAATATATTAATATGAGCTATATTATTCATATTTTTCTTTTATGCAATACTGTTTAGTTTTGCCTTCTCTCTTTATTTATTTTCATTATATCACTTACTGCATATCTGTCTTCTCTTCTTACCAATGTTGTCAGAAAAGTAACATGTATACGCAATAAGAGTATAATTTCCCGAATCGTATACATAAAACAAAACTCACAGTAAAAACAGCACCTGACAGAATATGTAGTTCAAGGCTTTAAGGTAAAGGTCATGTTTGTACAGATTGATGGTTAGTATTTACCCAAGTATAGGACAAATCAGATATTTTTTTCGTGTCACTGCACAAAGCATGATAGCTGCTAACCTTCAAAAATTGTAAAAGAATAAAAGAAAGTAAACAAAGTTACAGCCAAATAGTTTTGGCTTTTTGTTTACTTTGGTCTCCTCATCCGCTTTTTTTTCTTACTCGATTGAAGTATCTGATCACTAGCTTTCAGATGAAGCAGTTTCTCCTTATTCTGTCCCCCTTTTCCCTCCTAAACTGTATTTATAGTTGGTTATTAACTTATTTCTTCATATGCAGAATACAATTGTAATATTCCTTCTTCTTCCATGCATGACATCTCACCCTTCCTCCTCTTCTACCACTTCTTTCAAGGAATGAATGTAGCACCATCATGGAGAGGGAAATGGTTGACTAGTGCACTGCTAGGCCTATGCTGGTCCCCTTGATCAAAGGATACAAAAGAATTATTGTAGTACTCGACAAACCCAGTGCTTTTATGATTAGTTACCTCGTGCACACTTTCACCATTTAGTTTTGCAGGATATGAGTCTTTCGTGAGTGAACCACATTGTCTAGGCTGTGTTTGATAGAAAACTTTGGAGACCACCAACTCCCCTTCCTTCTCCTCTTCATTATTGCCAAGATGGTACTGATGCATGACCCAGTTTGTCTTCTCAGGTTTCCTTTGTTTTCTGTAGTTAGTGTAAAGCACAAGAATTTTCTTGTACCCTTTTAACTTGCCACTGATGAAGACTGGCCTAGTCTTACCTGTTTTGTGCCACCTTGTCTCGCTGCCATCAGCATCTGTGTGCACCTTTCTCCTTTTCCTTGTTCCAGTCGTATATGCTTTGGAAGGCCTGTGAAAGAAATGTCGGATCAACCCATCTTTGCTAACTCCTGCAGTAAATTTCATTAAAGCATTATTTAGATGTTACTTTACATCAAAGTTCATAAGAAATCTAATGAGTTGTTAATATAAAGAGCTTTCTTGTGCCAGATCATGGAATAGAAACAGTTGTAAACGCAAAGTTTGGTTGCACGCATTTTGTACACAATAAAATAAAAGTTATTAAAAATGGATAATATGATGTTGTAAATGGATATTATTCAGCAAAGTTCATGCTTTCTCAGTTTGAAGTTGCTGAAATTTAAAGGAAACAAACATCTGACCATATATTTTAAAGAAACTATATGTATATTATGTCTGACAAACAATATTTTTTATAACGAAGATTCAAATGTAATTTATAGGTCGCTTGATGAGATTCCTCATTAGAATTGTTGAATGAGTGAGAGAAATGCAAATCAGTAATCACTAGTGGCTTGTATTTAATTACCTGGTAACTTCTCTGGATGGGTACAGCAGATTCCATTTTCCCCTTCAAGAGTAGGGATGAACTCATCAATTAACGGATGAAGCTTGTGAATATCAGAGCGCACCTTCGCTTCCAAATGCTCAAGAATCTCCTGATCAGTAGGATCAAACTTCACTCCAGCAGGAAGTCCAGGCAAGTCATGAATTCCAGCAGCCTAAATATCATCACCAAAACATTTATATTTATTCTTGAAATGAAAGGTCCAATAAAACAGTAAAAATAAGGTATTGTTATTATTTTTCAATCATAATTGAAGTTTCCTTTGTATTCTATGCAATAAAGACAAGTATCAAATACTGAGCATATATATAATTCTGATTAGAAAGCAATATAAAAGTGTCTATAAAACTGTATTTAAGTTGTATTAGAAATAAATACCTTGGATCATTAAATCCAAACTCTAAGTACAAAAGAAACAAAAGAATGATGATGAGTATGCATGGACTCATTAAGGAGTTAAAGTGAACCTGCTCCTGGCAATTGATATGATGTCCACATGTAGGACATGTTCTGATCAAGCTATCTTTGTGCCTCTCCACAATGGTATGGTTGTTTTCAGGGTAACTGCACTGAGTCATTTCCTTGTTAATTATCCTCTTTTCGCCCTCACTCCATTGCTGGATATCTTCTTCTCTAGTCTCCTCTTATGCTGCTCTAAAAGAAATGGAACAGAAACTGACAAGGATGGACTGAGAGAGAGGTTGAGCTAAGAAGAGATGAATTTAAAATAGTAATAGTTAAATAGAAGGGGAAAAGAAAATGTTGTCTTTTCTAAAGGTTGCTCCCCTCATGGTAGTTTTTGTAGAGGGTTGGGAAGGAATGAAATTGTCCCTCACTTTTTTTGGTGCTTTCTTTTGCATGAGAGAATATATTGCAGTCTTTGCCAACCTCCCTCTCGTCCTTACGAGGAAGAGGAGAGAGTGATACCTAAAAATTCTAAATATAGAGAGTGGAACTCAAATAAGTAATGGGGTTAGTTGCAGAGAGAGAGAAGAATGAAAATAAATAATATATAAGATTGCTTTGATCTCAAGTTTTGATTTGCTTTGTATACTTGTATGAAAACTTGTAGAGGAATAAATGTAGATTTTTATCCTTTATAGTCTGACTAAAGGTAGCTTTGGATTTAATTAAAAATAAAAGAAAACCAGTATGAACATGAAAAAAACAACTGATATATAAGGATAGAAGAGAGAGTTGAGTGGGATTTGGGCAACCTAATCTAAGCACAGAGCCAGAACTTAGGTCCGATGTCACCCTGGAGTATAGATAAAGTTAAAAATATTAATAATACCAGAAAACTAAGAACAAAAAAATGAAGAAAACATATTTTTGAGCCAACCATAACTCCATTCCTTCACGTAGACTTCTCATGCATACCAAGAAACTCTTCCTCCTCTCTCTCTCAATGTAGCTTCAAAGGCTTAGACTTCAACATCATTGATAGATAGTTTCAGCACACTATCTTTTGCCATGTGTCAATGTTTATGTACTTGGTGAAGGAAACCATTAATAACAAATATATTGCCAACACTCTCTACCAAATCTTATCGACTCATCATTCTCTTTATTAACCAAGATGAGAGATGTTCATATCATATAAATTTTATTTAGCTCGTCAATCAATTTATTCATATTACTATATTTCATATTCTGAATTGCTCATTGCACACTACAAGTACAAACATTAGTCGAACGTGTATCGTGAGTGTAGCCAAATGGGACCTATGAACATTAAACAAGAATCTTGTTATCAACCTTTTGCTTTATACAAAATTTAGTCTTAATACGTTTTTGTAAGGGTTTATCATACCTGTTTCTGTTTGGTTGGCATCCCTGTATACACACATTGTAGTTAAGTTATTTTTGTGAAAACTTCTTTTGAGAGTTGTTGAGGTGTTATTTTTTATAAGTGTGGAAGTATCTCTAAAATATTCTATTTTATTTTATTTATTTCTTGTTAAAAAAATTGCTTTAATTACCAAAGTTGGTCATACTTGGTGATAAAGAAAAGTAAAAAAAAATCATTGGCATATAATATCAAAAATTTTCAAATTTTTTTTTTGGCTTAGACCTATTTATACTTAAATTAAAGTGTAAATTAAGAAATAGGTATAATTAGAGGATATATGTGACAAATGAAGGGTAAAAAGCAAACTTGCAGTTGTATAGTTTATATTATAGGATATAATTGATCACACTGGAAAGGGTAAAAGGATTGAACAATGATACTCTTAATTCAGTGTTGATCTTTTCTATTTTGTTCCTTTTTTCTTTTTGCTTTATTATCTTTTCTTAATTAATTACCAGTGATATGAGACCTAATGATTAGCATTTCAGTTGGATTTTATATTCTCTATCTTTGTGGCTTTTGGTTACTAATGATAAGTGAGCCTAAGCCAAAGAGACTAGCTGAAGCAGGGAGACAAGACGAATATTTTGGGTTTCAGGGATCAGGTTTTAAAATAAATAAATAAAATGCAATTTTTCATTTATTGTGATTTACTAAGTGGCTGATTAAATATAAAAAAACATACATGTTTATGTTTTAGTTTGTGGAGTGTTATTTTAAATTTTAAGTTATAAATACTTTATTTCATGTAGTTCAATAATTTCGTTTCAATATTATTCTATATAAATACTTAAAATAATTTAAACTTTATTATAAGTCACAAAGTAACTAAAGTTAACAAATTTTATTGAACAATTATTAGTACATTTTTAGTAACTAAATGTTATAGCAATTAGGTAAAAAATTAATCTTTAGTATCATATATATTCTTGAAACCACATAAAAGAGAGTGTAAAGATACTTATAGTAAATTTTTTATATTCGTTAACTAATTGTTTTAATATTTGAAAAACAAGAGATAAAATCAAACGGATGAAATTGTACGTATTTAGGGATAAGTAATGTGTACAAAAAAGAAAAATCACGAATGTTATTATTAACAGGTTTAGTTTTGATACAATTATTATCAATAAATATAGTGGTTTTTCTTTTTTTTTAATATAAATGTTAAACGATAATTTTGATACATGTAAGTATAGTATAGCAACAGAATTTGATTGTTGATGGTGGTGGTCATCGTATATTCAGAAGTTTTGATCACTAAGGAATTGAAATTTTTTAGAATTTACAAATATTAAAAAAAATAACAATTTAATCACTGAATTTAACAATTAAATATTAGTTGTCACAATTTGGGATCGAAATAGTCACCGAATATTCTCAATGTCAAATTTGCAATTGAAATAGATCGAATGAATCATTAATAATGTTAGTTAATTTTGTGACCAAATCAATGACTGAACATGAAAGTAACAAAACAATTTATCGTTAAAGTGGTGGATGTTTTGAATAAATTTGAGAAATATATTCGTGATCGAATATGTTTATTTTTTAGTCACAGATTTTTGTTCGCTCACTAAATGGAGTTGTTTATTTTTCTGTCACCAAATTAGCCACCGTAAATGTTTACTTTGTAGTCATCACTTTTCTTTTGGTTGCTAAATGTAAATGTTTATTTCTGTCACTGAATCCGCCACAAAAAAATATTTATTTTGTAGTCGATTTTCTTTTGGTCACTAAATGTAATTGTTTATTTTCTTGTCACCGAATTAGACACTGAACTAACATTTATAATTTTATTTAATTATGCATATATTAAAATAAAAATTTAAAATTTTAAAAATTTGAAAAAAAGAAGAAAAGAAGAAAAAAATAATATTAATATTAATATCAATAATAATATTTCATATTAATTAATAAGCATATTTTCAAAAATTATTATTATAAATAATAATTATATTTTATTAATATTATTATTAATACTAATAACAATCCTATTATTGCACAATGGCACAATTAAAGTTAATCAAATTGCAGGAAGATACTTAGTTTTTTTTATGAAAGCCATAATATTTTTTAATCATGAAGAACCCTAGACCTTAGGTACAGTTGAAGATGAGGATTTCGAATCCTGAAGAACTCTAAACTTTTGATGGCAAATTCAACACAATAAAAATAATATTTTAACAAGAGCAATAAGCAGTGGATAATAATTTCCCCAACTTGCAAAAATCTGTGAGGAACAATAAGAAATAATGGCAACAACAAAAACACACTTCAGGAAGACACATAAATTTTAACGTGGAAAACCTTCTCAATGTGAGAAGTAAAAACCACAAGCACAAGCCAGTCAATCAAACTCCACTATGATCAAAGTTATGGTTACAAGAGAGTCTTAAACCACAACACAGATTGTGCTCAATAACCAACCAAATAGCAATACAACAGAGATGAAACAGAGAACAAGAAACCTGAAAAGTTCACAAAACTGCAGCTATCGTACGCAGCCTATATGTCACTGTTCTGGTGACTTTTGAAGAATCTGAACGGTCCAATTGAAGTCACACAAAGTTTGAACATGTTGACAAAATTTCAGCCTAATCCAACAGTGAACAAAGCGTCGGTTGCGGCCGGAAGTTTTTGAGCGAAACTTTCTCTCTTTACTCTTTTCTCTCTCTGTCTTTTCTGCTGACGGTTGTCTCTCTGTTCGAAAAAAAACCCTAAAGGTTAATATTGGACTGGGCCTCCACATAGGAAGTGAGCCCAACCCAACAAATCTCCCCCTCACAACTATGTGGAGATGATTGACAAATCGACAATCTCACAACAAGTTTCAAACTTGCTTATTAGTAGCGTCTTAGTCATCATATCAGCACAATTATCATCTGTATGAACATCTGCCAACTCCAGTAACCTAGCTTCCAAAGCATCATATATCCAATGATACCTCACATCAATATGCTTGGAACTAGAATGGAAAATTGAATTCTTACCAAGATGAATGGCACTCTGACTATCGCAAAATAGCAAGTACTTGTCTTGAACAAAACTAAGCTCTTGTAGGAATTTCTTCACCCAAAGTAACTCCTTGCATGCTTCTGTAATGGCAATGAAGCTCTTATCCTAATTCTCATTTTTCCAAAGAAAACAGTTTCTCTGAAGTGCCCTGTTTTGTGACAATAATGATACTCCACATTTTTGTATCTAGACTTGGACTTACTTTTGTTGTTCTGTTTACTCCCTTTCGGTTCCTTTTTCTAACTTCTCCCCTTATTTTCAGTGATAAGTACCTCGGAATGAGATGAAGTACCACGAGCCTTCCTTCCCATCTCCTCATTAAGAACACTACTCTTAACATTTTCCAAGGAGACAACACCATCAGGAGATGAGTTTGTAATTGAAACCCAAAATGTTTCCCAAGAGTCTGGTAGAGTATTCAGTAGCCATAATCCCAACACTTGATCATCAAATTTGATGCCCATTTGTGACAATTGATCTCGGAGCCCTTGAAAGTCATTTAAGTGATCTGAAATAGAAATTCCCTCCTTGTACCTCAAATTCATCAAGGAATTCAACAAATATAATTTATTGTTTCATGTACTAGAAACATACAAAGTATCAATCTTCTTCCACAATGATTTTGCATCTTCCTCATTAGCAATGTGATTATAAACATTGTCTTCAACATACTGACGAATAAAACCACAAACCTACTGATGCTCAAACTTCCATTCTTCACTAGTATTGTCTTTTGGCTTTTCAGTAGCAAACATAGGAAGATGCAATTTCTTCACAAATAACAGATCCTTCATTTTTCCCTTTCATAAGTGATAGTTAGTGTCTTTCAAACAGGCCGTCTTATTTGTATTTGCCTCCATCATTCAAGCAGTCAAATAGCTCCAACCAAGGAGCTCTGATAGATGGGAAATTCAACACAATAAAAATAATATTTCAACAAGAGCAATAAGCAGCGGATAATAATTTCCCCAACTTGCAAGAATCTCTGAGGAGCAATAACAAATAATGGCAGCAACAAAAACACACTTCAAGAAGACACAAAAAATTTAACGTGGAAAACCTTCTCAATGTGAGAAGTAAAAACCACAGGCACAAGCCAGTCAATCAAACTCCACTATGATCAAAGTTATGGTTACAAGAGAGTCTCAAATCACAGCGCAGATTGTGCTCAATAACCAGCCAAATAGCAATACAATAGAGATGAAACAGAGAACAAGAAACCTGAAAAGTTCACAAAACTGCAGCTATTGTACACGGCCTATATGTCACTGTTCCGGTTCAGTCCGATCCAACGGTGAACAAAGCGTCGGTGGCGGCCAGAAGTTGCTGAGTGAAACTTTCTCTCTTTACTCTTTTCTCTCTTTGTCTTTTCTGCTGACGGTTGTCTACCCTAAAGGTTAATATTGGACTAGACCTCTATATAGGAAGTGATCCCAACCCAACAACCTTGTGAGCACTTTAATCTTGGAGTTGAACCGTTCAAGAATTATTAACCTGTTCGATCTCTACGATCCGCTCGGACATTGCGATTTTCTCTCGATTTCCAAGTAAGTGGTGTCTTTGGTTAATTATTGCGATTTTCGAAATGCTCACTCAAATTTCCAGGTTAAATGCGAGTTGGAATGCATTAAAACCGTTGTCTGAAAAAACATGGAGTATGTATGCCAAATATGTGGACAATCAGAAGTTAAAGGGCCTCAATGATGCTGCCGAATGGTGCCTGGGATTCGAATTTAGGTGCATTTTTGGTGCTGCCAAGGGAGTCCTTTTGCAGATTTCTAAAGCTGGTTTGTACTGGGTTGGGTGACTATTGACAAGCTTACTCTACTTGGGAGGTGCACTTATCAAGGCCGGATTTTGGAACTGGCGTCGCACCAAGAGCCCAATTCTCATATTCATTCTAGAGTGTGGAGGTTGCAGTTGAGATTCCTGAATCCAGTTTTTAGTATCTTTGTGGTGCTTCAGCCATGGTATGTGCTTGAGGCTGCAACTGCAATCGTAAGGTTGTAGGTTGGTTTTGATGTGAACAGTTGTTTACATAAAGATTTGGTGTGCTTGCTGTTGGAAACGGAAAAGATGTAGGTGCAGGTGCTGGATGGAGTCGGTGTGGAGGTGCTGGAGTCATATGTATGTCTTGCACAATAGTGGAATAAGAGTGAAGTTGAAGGCATAAATACAAAGCTGTCACGGTTTTTAACGTGAAATGAATGAACAAAAGGATGATGGTAAGGGGATGGCAGGTTGCTCTTAGAATGCAGGAGGAGTTTTTGTTGTCCTTTATAAAGATGAAGAAAAGAATTCAGGGTACGGTTATTGTTTTCTGGTCCTACCACATCTCTTTGGTGGTATTGTCATGATTGATGCACCTTTTGTGTGCTAATTGCTCT
>Ga0123342_1005125_pt1 | contig 19336 bp, 14 predicted proteins | sample Turbeawhitnodule_FD_89960 | JGI IMG/M metagenome (GOLD analysis project Ga0123342, IMG submission 89960) | Root nodule microbial communities of legume samples collected from Mexico - Turtle bean Mexico white nodule | ecosystem: Host-associated > Plants > Roots > Nodule | place: Mexico: Nepantla... | reverse complement strand
CAATGGTGGAAGAACTTGGGATCAACCGCTTTTTATTTGCTATTTTAATCTCTTTTATATTTTTTGCACAACTATCTCAAACCCCCTTTTTCTCTTTATTGTTATTGCTAACTTTTATTGCTTGCAGATAGATTTTAAACCCTGGTCAATTGATTTTACTATGGGATTCGTTGGGAGACGACTTGGGGTCATCTGGCCACAATTATACTATCATCTCTCTAGTGTTAGACAAGTCTACGCTAGAATCATATTAATTTGACAGCAAAACGACAGCTATCAATGTGTGTGCTGATAAGTTGGCTAATTTAGGATTTTTTTCATAAAGAATCTTTTCATTGATATAATAGGCTACCACCTAGTTTATTCCTAAAATTCTTTATGAATAGGTATAGTTTACCTATGTATCATTTTTGTTAATATATGAGCTTTGGTATAGTCCCCCCTATTTTTGTATTTTCTTTATTTATTTTTTATTTTTTAATAATATTTTTTTTCATGCGATGATTGTTGTTACCCGATGTGTCAGCATAGCTGAGATGTCAAGTTGCATAGTGATACCTAACATGAAATCTTTTATTTAAAAATTAAGGTTGTTGCTCCAATATTAGTATGGGTACAAACCAAATGAAAACATATTGGTTCAAATTAATTGCTCAAATCTTATGCCAACATGGTTTATGTTGAACAAAATGTTTTGATGTCTCCAAATCTGTGTGGAAAGCTTGAAGACCTTGTTGTTATGTGTTTGTGTTGTTTAATAGTTTTTGACTTGTTAATTCCCACCTTGTATTGATCCAAACTCACTTAACTCTTAATCTCGTTTAAAAATAAATGTTTTCTTAAAAGCTGGAAAATTTGAGTCGGTTGTTTTTCAAATCAAGCAATTGAAAAAGCTATTACTCGAAGGGGTTGAGGCTAAGGCAAGTTTTTCAACTTATTAAAATTGTCGAAACAACGTTGTTTGACACTTAATGGTTTTAAAAAATGATTTGGAAAAACTTTGTTTTGTTTTGTCTTTGCTGTCAAGCTGAAACAAACAGATATTTCGATAAAACAACTAGTTGTTTTTATGAAATCCTTAACAAAACAATTATTTCAATTTGTTGCTTTGCAAAACAATTTGTTGTTTTTATAACCGAATTCGGTTAAGAGTTTGAAACTGTTTTTAAATTATTCCAACTGCTTTTGATTTATGATCTAACAGTTTTAACCACTTGTTTAAGTTTATATAAAGGTTGTTTGATATTCTATTTAAGAACTTAAGAAAGAAAGATGATTATAAACGTTTTTCAAGAGTTCAAGAGCTTTGGATCATCACTAGTGTGTCTATTTTATTTCTTTCACTTTGAACACTGTAATTTTGTGTATTTGGTGTAAGGCAGTTTCAGAAAAGAGCTTCTGAAAATTGTGGTGTTGCCAAGGACTTGATTACATAGTGTGAAAAACGTTACATAGGTTTGATTACATAGTGAATTCAAGATCATCACTTTTGGTGTGTGTTTTGTAATTTAGGTTTGATTACATAGTGAATTCTTAGTGGTTAGCTGAGGACTTGATGTAACTATTGGTTAAAAGTGAACCAGTATAAACCTCTTTGTGTGAATCTCTCTATCCCTTATCTTTTACACTGTTTTAATCATTGTTATTTCTCTGTTGGTATAAACAACATGTTGTTTCGAGAAAACAACCAGTTGAATTTTTTTAAAGAACATTAAAACTAAACTTTTATCAAGTTGAACAAAAAATCAATTGGTTGATTTTTCAAAACTTTTCACTTTACTTCCAAACTTTACAAAAATCTTGTGAAAACAATTCACCTCCCTCTTGTTTAGGCCACTAATTCTAACAATTGACATTAGGAGTTGAGATCTTGAAAGTTACTCAAGTTTCAATCCTAAAACCTTTTTTGAAAATGATTGAAAAACTACCCTTTGGGGAGGGTGCTTCTATAAACAGACCACCTTTGTTTTGTAGACTGAACTATCAATTTTGGAAAGTAAGAATGAAAATTTTTGTTGAATCAATTGACAGAGGAATTTGGGATGTTATCACAAATGGCCCCTTTATACCTAAGCTCGAAAAGGATGATGTTTTTGTTGAAAAACCATTGTCCCAATGGACTGAGATTGAAAATAAATAAATAAAACTCAATATGATTGCATTTCCAAGAACACTATTACTTGTGCTTTGAATTCAAATGAATTTTTCAGGGTCTCTCAATGTGCATATGCAAAGGAGATGTGGAAAATCTTTAAAGTAACCCATGAAGGTACAACAAATGTGAAGAAAGCAAGGAAGCATGCCTTGATCCAAGAGTATGAAATGTTTAGGATGCTTAAAGGAGAAACCATCTTGGATGTGCATAAGAGATTTACTCACATAGTAAATCACCTCATTGGTCTTAGAAAAAACTTTGAAAGAAAGGAGTTGAACATCAAGATTCTCAAATGCCTGGATAAATCTTAGCAACCAAAGGTCACTGCTATTTTATAATCCAAGGATTTGACTACATTGACCATTGCCTCTTTGTTTGGATAGCTAAGAGAGCATGAGCTTGATATGAACCACTTATGACCAAGAAAATGAAGAAAAGCATTTCTTTAAGAGCTATTAGTCAAAAGAGTGATCAAGACTCAAATGAGTGTAGTGATAATGAGACTTTCAACTTGCTCACAAGGAAGTTTGACAAGTTCTTGAGAAAGAACAACAGGAACAAAAATTAGCCATCAAATAGGTACACTAGTAAGAAAGTCAATGAATTTAATTCTACAAACTATACTTATTTTGGATATGGTAAACTGGGTCACAAAAAATGAGAGTAAAGAGAAATGGGCTAACAAGAAGTTTGAAAAGAGAGGCAAAGCAAGAATAGCCTACATAGCTTGTCAAGATAATGATGACTCATCCTCAAGTTCATCATCAAAGGAAGATGAAGAAGTCAATATGTGTTTGATGGCAAAAGAAGATTCAGAAACCAGCAGTGTAATTCTAACACTTTGGTGAATTTTGAAAACTATAGTCGACTTCTTGATGCCTGCAAAAAAACTCATGAGGAAGCTAACAGGCTGACCCTATTGAATAACCGGTTGAAATGGTTAAACAACTGGTTGGAAAATAGAGTCAATACCTTAAAAGAAGAGTTAAGCAATTCAAAAACTAGTTTTGAAAACCTAGAAATGATTTACCAAAACTCTTTTTGTAAGTGTGTTGACTCAAGCTTTTGTGAAAATTATGATTCCCTTCAAAAGAAGGTTCACTATCTTTTAAAAACTATGGACAAGTTTTCCAAAGACCAATCCAATCTTGAAACTGTTTTTGCTTCTCAAAATTGTGTTTTTGGCAAGGCTGGACTGGGATTTAATCCAAACAGCAAGAACAAACCTTTTTCAAAACCTTTCTCAAGTTTCTTTGAAAAGCAACCTGTTGTTTTATCGAAACAACTTGTTGTTTTATCAAAACAACTTGTTGTTTTATCGAAACAACCAGTTCAAATGTGTTTTTACTGCATGAAAAAGGGTCTTACTATTAAATTTTGTAGAGTTATAAGGTTTTTTGTTCCTAAAGGTCTTTTGAAATGGGTTCCTAAGATTTCTAAGACTTTTAATGTCGCAATTAATGTCTATGGACCCACATTCATAAGGGGAAAAAATCTTGCTTCTTGAACTTTTCTTGTAGGTATCCTTGGCAACCAAGTATCATCTTGAGATTAAAGAGTGAAGACTCAAAGGAAAAACATCCAAGAAATTGGTTAAGTCTGCACTTTTCAATTGTATATGCCTTGTAGAGTCCTTTGAAAGTCAAGAGACATCCTTGGCACATGCATAGTGGTTGCTCAAAAGAGAAACTTCAAGAATAAAGAGAGTATGTGTGTTTTCATTTCCCAACTTATTTAAGTGTCCCTTGTGACCATATGAACATCTCAAAGTATTCTTTTGGTTGAATCTATTGAGATTCTCCTTGCAAAGGTATGAACAAATTACATACTGCGTTTTTTTTTTTTTTTACTTTAAAAGGTGAATATTTGGTTATGGAAAATATTCTCTTTACCGTCACAGTAAAACAATCGGTTGAAAGTTTGAACAACCTGTTGTTTTTCCTTTGGCACCTTTGAATACAACTTCCATGACTGCTTACACATGGTTTCTGCTTTTCAAAACCGATTGTTGGTCAAATATGTAATAAATGTACCTCAGAATCTGATCATAAGGGGATATATTTTATTGCTTTATTTGAAATTCACGTTTTCTTATAAATGGTCAAGCATGATAAAAATTCAGTCAAAAATTTTTTTGTTGGACTGACACACTGCCTCTTTCCCACTGCTGAAGATTCTATTTCTTTGGAAAAACAACTCACTAAAAGCCAAATTATCTTGGCCAACTTTTTATGCTTATATATGTGTGTGATTTCAACTTAATATTTCATATAAACAACCTTTATTTTTACACCTTCACTTGAAACTAGTTTCGACTACATCTTCATACATTCAATTTTGCATCATGACCTCTTCATCCCCCTCGCCAAAGAGAAAGAAATCACGTGTTGTCAAAAGGGCTTGACATGTAGAAAATTTGTTTTTGGGTGACAATGAGAAAATTGAATTTTTTTTGCATGAGTAAAGTAGAAAAGTCATCAATAACCCAAAGTTGATATCCTTCAACTGGCTAAAGGAGAAGAATCTCAAGGAGGTGAGGAAGGCCTTGAAAGATCAGAAGCTAAAAAGGTTTCTTAAGATGTCTAGAATTACTCATCTAGATCTTGTGAAGGTATTCTACACAAATCTACTTATTGATGGTGAGAACATGTATTCACGTGTCAAAAGGGTAGATATGGAGATCACTCATGTTGTGTGGATTGCCTTTATTGGACTAAAATATCCAAGGATAAAGATCAACAAAGGGAACATAGGTGTGGTGGAGGACTTCAACAAAATCCAATTCTATGTGAGTTATCTAAAAAATCCTCCCTTAAGAGTGAAGGGATTTTCTGCAGGTGCTTTAAAATTGAATGAGATTATCATTGTCTTCATTGTCACATAGATGCTAACTTCTAGGGGAAGTAATCATGTTGTTCTTGCTGAAGAAGACCTTGTCCTAATCTACTGCATAATGAAGAACATCAAAGTCAATTGGATCTATGTCTTCAAGGAGCATATGCAAAAATCTATGAGGTAAAGTGGTTATCATTTCATTTATGTTGTTCTATATATAAATTTCTTCAATATTTTGAAGTTGATATTGATGAAGAATTGTTAGAGGTGGTAAAACCATCTCATGAAATTAATAATGGGTCATTTAACAAGATGCGATTCATTAAAATTGGTGATAAATGGGTTAGCAAAGAGGAAGAAGGGGTGGGTCCTTCTCAAGAAGATCAAATTGGAACAAATGATGGACACCAATCTACACCAAATGTTGGGAATCAATTTGAACATGAACAAGATTATCAAGGCACTGGAAATTCAACTGAGCAAGTTGCAGATGCAACCTATGGAACTGGACCAAGTGCTGGAAATGCAGATGAATATGCTATGAATGCACTTGTGGGCTATGAGCCACCCATAGATCGTGGGATTCCTATGTCATAGTTTAAAAAATTGGTGATCAACCGCTTGGACAACATGGCAAGTGATAAAAGGAACCACTATGAGTTTTGTGCTGCCAGGTTCCAACATCTAGATTGGCCTATAATCTTTAATGGAGTCAACACCCTAAATCTTAGGAATAAGAGATATCACATTACTGTTCATTTCGGGGAGAACCCAGTTTTGTTTAAAAAGCTGTTAAACAACATTGCAAACATCTGTCCCAATAATGTCCCAACAAGAATGATAGAAAACACCACCAAAACCATCAGGACCAAGAACACTATTACCATTAAGATTAAAAACAACAGTTTTGATTTCCAAAAAATCATGACATTTAATCAACATCATATTCTCCTTAAAGGTAACTAGCTCAGGAATATAAGAACCAATAAAATCTTCCATATTACTTGCATCCTAAACATTAGAAATAGACTCAACATAAATATTTTTATAAAAGTCCAAAATATGATCCTCAATGAGTTTAGGACCCTCAGTAACCTCATTATCAATCCGTAGACGATGAATCCCACTAGAATTATTTATCATTTTGCCACAACATGATCTTTTCTCTTGGATTCACTAGTAATCTTTGGATCAGATGTTAGTCTCTGATAAGGGCATACTTAATGAGTCTTTCGGAAGACGATGAATTCATGTGTAGTCAGTGAGATTGAAATGAACTCCAATGATTGTGATTGAAAATAGATCCATGTGTGGTTTATATGAATGATGAAAATGGTATTGAAATTTTATATGACAACATTTAAAAAAATGTTAATAAATGATTAGTTTGATTGGTTATTTCTGCATGAATTAAATATGTTATGAAATTTATTTTCATTTGTTTATCCTTACTTTTCTTATTATGTTTTAAACTACAATGATTGTACTACGTACACGAACAAATAATCATTCAGGTGTCAAAGGATACGAAGGGTTTTGGGATGTAGTTTCGAATCTTATATTGTTAATATTTGTATTTCTATAAGTCATAATCTTGTAATAGAAATATTTTAAAAAACTCCAAGTCTTTATAGAAATTAGTAAAATTTATATTGTAATGGTTAAAATGTATTTTCTGGAATATTACATATAACAAACAAAGTAAATTGTTACATGTCTTATTAAGTATTATTATCATCAATTTGATGTTGTAAACTTTATCGATTCTCATCACATAATACTTTTATATATTTAATTTATTTTATTATTGGTATTTTGAAATATCACTCCAAATTTATCCTAAGAGAAAACATTACCATTCATACCAAGAGTATCTTGCTAATTATCACAATAATGTTATTATAATCATTACTTACAAGTAGAACATCATCTTTTGATTAATTCTACATTTGACCAATAATATATTCCACATCCAACACTAACAATATTAAATATAACTTCCATTAAAAATATTTGTTTTTATCAAACTCCAAATCATTCCTACATAGAACTAAAAAGAAACAAAATAAGTATATTTTAGAGAAAAAATATATTTTAAAACAAATCATAATTAATTAAAATTATTTTCTCTCTCTCACTAGTAAAATTAGTTCCACAAATAAATTTAGCTGGAAAGAGAGGTTTGTGATAAAAAAAAAATGAAAAGTCATTATGTTTTTATTATATATATGTTGAAAATATTTTGTCCTTATAATAATAAAGAAATTTATTTTTCTCCAAAAAGAATCTTGTGTCATTGCTGTATAAATATTTTCATCAAAATGCAATTTATGAAAACGTGTGATTTTTTAATAGCATACTGATAGTGCTAATAAGATATATGTCACGATGGCATCATCATGTGATTGAAGAGAGAATTTTTTTCCCCACCCAACAAATGTGAAATCATGAAATTTAAACGTTTTTCAAACTTCTCTCTGACCCACACAAATTTTATATTTTTTCGCGAAGACCATTTTAAAATTATTTTAATGCTTCTACGGAAAATCATCTCAAAAGTAATCTAATACCATTATAAAAAAATCTAAAGAATATAATTATAGCATGATTTTCGTTCTTTTATTCTACCCTTATTTAATATATCTCATTTTATTAATAAAATGGAGTATTTTATCATTTCATATGAATTATTTAAAAAATATTTTTTTTAATTTTTTTAAATTAATATTAATGTATCATTTTTATATAACTCTTTCACTCTTCCCTTAATTTCTTATTTTAAGATAAAAAAAGCATACTCTCACATATTTTTATACAAAATTTTACCTATAAAATAAAATAACATTTTTCTTCGATTCCTCTCTACACTTTATTTTTTGTTTTTTAATTTCGACTTATCCAAAATTATTTTATATATATATATATTATATTTCTATCATCATATAAAAATTAAGTAAAAAAATAGAATATGGATACACAAACGTAAACTTCCTTATATTTCCAATAATAATAATATTAATCACAATAAAAATAAAAAGATGACATATTAAAATTCATTTCATATTGATATTAATAGAATGACTTATTATAATTATTATTTCTGATAATTTTGTTAAAATAAAACGTGTTGTTTCCATAAGTGCTTTTTGAAAATTTAAAAGTGTAACCACAAAACTCTACTATTGTTGGTTTTGACTGTGAATGACCAAATCAAAGACTCACCATATTCAAAACGATATAAATGCAAGCTACTGTGAACATGTATTCAATTAGGATTATGATTCATAATAAGATTATTTTTGCATGGAGAATTTATCATTAAAACAGTTATACTTTAATAATTAATAGTTGACATAAAACTCCTATTAATTAAGAATTTGATAGTTAATTTCAGTGTGACTTAATTTATTTAGTTTTCTTTATCATTCTGGCTTCACCCACCTAATTTTTTTCACAAAATAATTAATATATTTTGCAATAATTTTTGCTTTAATAATTGTCTGATGAGCAATAAATTCATAACATTAGCTCAAATTGAGTGTTTATCACTAATATAATAATAGGAATTATGGAAAATTCAATTTTTTTATTGAAATAATTTCAGAAATGAAAATTTAAAATGCACTTTAAATTGTTTCGAAAAGATCAATCCATAAGTGTTAGTGGCTGTCTTTTGTAAGAGTATTAAATTGCTTCCATAATGCTATTTATGGAAAGGATAAACCTTTTGTGGTGATGCAGCAAAGTTTGAAAAACTCTTAAAATCACTTGTTGGGTGCAATATGAAATTTTCAAGGTGCAGGAAGAAAAAAGGCCTTCAAACTCTTAATGTTTTAACATTTGTATGAATTGTTACACTGTTTATATTTATATAAAGGACATGATTTCAAAATGGCAACTTCTTCCTACACCTCTACAAATTTCTTTCTGCACCTCCTCACTTTCTTAAAAAGACTGTTTTGCCCCCTTTAAAAAATACTACCAAATTTTTCTTTCCGAGATATTTCCAAAACGATTTTTCCAGAACATGTTTTATGAATTCTGGATATATAAATCCGAAATAAATAAAAAATGTGTTATAGAAAAGATGTTCCAAAATGATTTTTTATCTTTTGGATTTTCTATTTCAGAAATATCCTTTACTTACGGAATCATTATTCTAGAAACACTTAAAACTGTAAAGGGCAATTTTGGTATTTTTAAGAATGTATGGGTGCAGGAAGAAAAGTGTAGAGGTGCAGGAAGAAACATCCTTTCAAAATTAACTTAAAAAAACCATACTAGGTTATATATCTTTTTATTACTCACGTTACAATGTAATTTTTTAATTTAATAAACTAGTTTAACTAATTCCAATTAAAATATTAATTATTTATGGAAATACAGTATTTAGTAAAATCTTATAAGTTAGTTATTTCACTAATTTGACGTTATATAGATTATTTAGAACCATCGAGAATTGTTGAAGGCTAAATAGAAAATACGCGGTGCTAAAATAATTTAGATTAGCAAATTTTTTTAATAATAGAATTAAAGACGTTAAAATGAATGGATATAAAAAGTTTACAATGAAATACGTTGGATTAAAAAATATTATAAAGTTTTATATAAGCTTAGTCTAATTTGGATGGATGAGCAAACTTATCAAATGATAAATCTTTTTAAATAACAAATATATTTAAAAAATATAAAAACTATTTACTGAGATATATACCTGTATCGTAATTTAGATGCTAAGTAATATTATTTATAAATTAAAATTAATTCATTAATATAAATTAAAATCCAATAAATATATGTATTATTAGTTTTTAGAAAAATTGTTTTTAAAATAAATTAAAATAGACCACTGTCTATAACAATATATAATATATAAAAACAATTATCTTTTTTTTTATGTTTTTATATTTTTATTTGATCCTTAATATTTTAAAATAAAAAAACGACACACAAGAAATGTAATAAAATTTCATGTAAGGTTGACAATATATCGATGTAAGATTTTAGCAATTGAGTTTGGCATTCCCGCTTAAAGACAGTGGAGGTGTTGAAACTAACTTTTCAAATTGAGATGTTGAAACTAACTTTTCCAAAAACTCACAAACACCTCATTCTATTAGATCGAGTTTGTTAAGTTGGCGAACACTTTGAAAACGGGGCTTGCGGGACCAATACAAGGGAAACCCGTCCAAGATAGTTGGACTCTTATGTGAAGGTCAAACTTTTACAAAGCATCCTTTAAAATTATTGTATGAAGATTGAAAAAGGGAAAACAAACTTCTTCCTCTGGAACTATTGAGGGAAGACCACAACTGTTTGTTGGAGCTTTTGAATTCGAAAAAATATAAGATGTTTAAAGTCGAAGATATTCCGAATTGGGAGCAAAGAATCACAAAGGCTAGGATAAAAAACCAATTGTTCAGGTGCAGTTGGACCTAAGAGATGTTTAGCTCGATTAGAATCTCTTTCTCGAAAACAAATAAAAGGCAGGTAAAGATGCAATTTTATAAACATGGTATCATAAAAAAAAGCATACAGACCAGAAGAGTCACATGACTCATCCTTACAAACTGGCTCATCGGGCTCGCAGGCGTCGACCCTAACCAAGTTCTCGTCACTCTTACTCGGACAACATGACTCACGAAAATTCCTAATCTTCTCGTGGGAAGTATAAATAGAGGTTTCTTTAAGCAAATCTTTCTTTGCCAAGGGATAAGCCACAACATAATCCATATTTGAATGAAGAACAAGCAAGCTAAAATAGGCTACATAGGAAATAAATCTATGCAGTGAAACTAATCTATGCAGTGAAACTGGGCACACAAAAAACAACATAACCACCACTAAATAGGGATATATAAAGGCGACAATGATGAGAATGTACCTAGGAAATGGTGGCTAAAAGGGGATTCACGGCGGAGGATGGAGTGAAACGACAGTTGAAACTTAGAGTGATGCAAGTGAGGCAACAAAAATGTGAATGAAAGGGAAATAAAGAAGTGTGATAAAACTTGGAATGGAAGTTGAAACATCAAATCAGGAGTCATCAAACGATCGACACGTGTGTAGCTCTTACAACATAATCGAGCGACCCTATGCGAAAGAAACGTCTTGTTGAAAGGGTTCTACCCTTTTGGGAAGCGGAAACGATTTTTCAAATGAACCAACCCTCGTGAGACTCGTGTGCCAAAGCATTTATTGCTTGATGACTTGGGGAGCATGCAACTCGTTTTGATACAGGTTAACTTGTCAACCATGCATAAGCCTCTTAGCCCAGCTCGGCTCGGCTTGAGGCTAGGGGGCTGTATGCCGTCCGGGAGGTCAAACTAATTAGTCAGTTTACCGACCTGTAAGTTAGGGAAAATAGTCAGTCAAAGAGGAGTAGTAGTCTGACATGTCATGTTGATGTGTCCGAACAGAACGGTATACCCCTCCTCCGACGAAAATGGGACACTTAAAAAAGAATGGGATCGAAATCGTGTAATAAAGAAGAACGAGGCAGGCAAGGGATAAGAAGACGTGTGGGTAAGACGATAAGAGGTTGCCAATACAAGATTATAAAAAGGAAAGGAAGAGATTTGAGAAAGGGAATTTTTTGGACAAAAAGTGAGAAAGACACAAAAGTGAGGTTGAGATAGTAAAGAGGAAATATAAGTGTTTGACAGGTTGTGTTGGTCAATTAATCTATCAAATTAGAGAATCCTATTACTTATATTTATATTTATTATTATTATATATTGTTGTAGTAAAACAAATATACATGGTAATTAAAAAATTGAGATAAATCAAAATTGAAATAAAATAGAAATAATCAATTATTTTTTTATCGCGAAATGCACTCCATCTATTAATTTAGTCGTTTACATGAAATTTATTGTTAATTCCACCATGTTTTAATTTATTTCCTATATTCACCCCTTCGTTTTCAATTTTGTTAATTACACCTTATTTTTCACTTAAAACATGTGTTATTGCTTTTTTTTTTTCTCTATCTATTATACATTAGTTGAAGTATGTTGCATTATTGTTCTTAATTATATCCCTATGTTTGTACAAAGATTCATATCACATTTTGTAATACATTGAAAAAATCAAGTCTACTAAGAGAGAAAAGGTATATAATACCGTAAATGGTGCAATGAAAAAAATATACACATTAAAAATTACAAAATTATGATTAAAATTTATTAAACAAAAGGTGAGACTCACAGTAAAATTAAGCATGCAATTTTCTAACACTTCTTTAAACACACATTCTATTAGTATTAGTCAAAACTCATTAAAAACACAAAATAAAATGGTTTGTTAAATAAAAATAAGACTTAAAAAATAAATTTTTGATAAGTTTTAACTAATTAAAAAACATGTATTCAATATATTATATTTTATTATTACATTAAATTCAAGGACTAGGGTTTCTTAATTTCAGAAAGAAAGTTTATTAATTTCCATAACCTATGGTTTGGAATAAAATAAAAAATTCCATGAAAGTAAAAAAATTAACAGAGTTATAGGGCGCACGGGAGCAGTAAGAAGAGTGACACAGAAGATCGGGTCCTCTGTACTGAACTGAACTGAAATATCTTCTTCTCCATTTTCAATTTTCTATTGTCATAAAACCCTAAACCCTGAATTAGGGTTTTCGTTCTCCATTTGCCATTTTTGTCACCACCAACACTACACCATGCTAACCGCAATCCTCAGAAGAACTTGTTCCACCCTCTCTAGGCGCGCTTTCCCCGCCGTCATAATCTCCGCCAGCAACGACTTCCGGCCACTCTCCGCCCCCTTCATTTCCAGAACCTTCCACTCCAAACCCGGTCCGTTGAATTTCCGTTCTTCTTTATATCATCGTGCGGAATATGCTGTTGACGATTTCCCTTACGAAGAAGGCTCTAAAGGGAACGCCGACGAAGGCCTCGAAATCGCGAAGCTCGGAATCTCTCAGGATATTGTCTCAGCTTTGGCCAAGAAAGGCATCACCAAGCTCTTCCCCATTCAGGTTTGCTTTGCTTCTGAGGGTTTGTTTATTCTTTGATGCAAAGCATGATTTGTGGTTTATAATGATTAGCTATGTGCAGTTTAGATGTTTTTGTTAACTTTTTTTAATAAATTATTTGGCTTTTTGAATTGTAGAGGGCTGTGCTGGAACCTGCTATGCAAGGTCGTGATATGATTGGTCGAGCTAGGACTGGAACTGGGAAGACTCTTGCTTTTGGGATACCCATCATGGATAAGATCATTCAGTTTAATGCTAAGCATGGGTTGGTTCTATTTGCTTTTTTATGTTATCGTGATACTTATGTTTCGTTATTACCTAAATTTTGCACTTGTTTCTCTGCTAGAGTTGGATTTTGTAATTGATGTTGGTGTGGATAGAATCATAGAAATGTTATTTGTGTCTCTAACTTTACAGTTTTTGTGTGTGATTGATGTGGCAGGCGGGGTAGGGATCCTTTGGCTTTAGTTCTGGCTCCAACGAGAGAGCTTGCTAAGCAGGTTGAGAAGGAGTTCTATGAGTCGGCACCTAATTTGGATACAATTTGTGTTTATGGGGGTACGCCAATCTCTAAGCAAATGAGGCAGCTCGATTACGGGGTTGATATTGCTGTGGGAACACCTGGTCGGATTATTGACCTTCTCAACAGAGGTGCTCTAAATCTGAAGGAAGTTCAATTTGTTGTTCTTGATGAAGCTGATCAGATGCTTCAAGTTGGCTTTCAGGAGGAAGTGGAGAAGATCTTGGAAAGATTGCCCCTCAAACGTCAGACTCTTATGTTCTCTGCAACAATGCCATCTTGGATAAAACAGATTTCACGCAATTACCTGAATGATCCCCTGACCATTGATCTAGTAAGCATGAAGTTCCATTTTAGGCACTAGGAGAATGCCTGTAACCTGTTGCAATTATGAGATATCATTTAGTTTGACTTGAATGTACTTCCTCTTGCAGACTATAATGTACAAAATAAATGTAGTAGATTAAGTTGTAGGGCGCATGAATTTCTTTGAATGATAAGTTTATCATATTTTAATGTCTATATATTGGATGTGTTGTGTGCATGTGTGGGATTACATGTTATCATTTTGACTGGAAACTTATCGGTGCTGTAGGTTGGAGATTCTGATCAGAAGTTAGCAGATGGAATTTCACTGTACTCCATTGCATCTGACTCGTATGTTAAAGCGGGAATTCTTGCACAGCTAATAACAGTATGACTTCCAAAACCATCACTTATCGATGACTTCATTGCTAGTTCTGATTAGTGATTGTTAGTCTGTTTGAAAACTGCCTTAATAGTATTCAACCCTTGCCTGCCTTAGTTGCATTGCGTTAGGAGGGGGCTGCCTCAACGGCAACCTCGGGTGGTGATTAGTCTCACATCAACTAGTGATATGATATAAAATTAAATAAAGCTTGTAGAGGTTGAGGAACCTTTCACTCCAAACCTGGTGCGTTGAATATATATAGCTATTTAACTAGAGGGTGAGGCTCGGTGCAAGGGTAAGGTTGGTTCGTTGTGACCCGGAAATCCTAGAAACAGCCCCTTGCTTGTGGTGGTAATGCTGTGTACACCTACTGTCCTTAGACCCCACTAGCCTGGGGCAATACCTTTTATATATTTTAATTAGAAAAACCAGTTGAGGAAACTTGTTTGTGGATTTGTTTTTCTCTCTTTTTCCTAATGATATATCCTTTGTTAGGAACATGCAAAAGGAGGAAAGTGTATTGTTTTCACTCAAACAAAACGTGATGCAGACCGATTATCATTTACCATGGGAAAAAGTGTTCAATGCGAGGCTTTGCATGGAGACATATCACAAGCTCAGAGGGAAAAGACTCTTGCTGGCTTCAGAAATGGCCATTTTAGTGTTTTGGTGGCAACTGATGTTGCCTCACGTGGGCTTGATATACCTAATGTTGATCTTGTGAGTTCTGTTTACTGGTTTCTTTTTTCTAATGGAAATTTTCTTATAGTTGATCGAATTTGTAAACAAGCTATAATTTTGTTGCTGATATATTTCTCCTTGCCTATTAGTTATTGCTTTTTCCTGTCAATATATTTGATATATTTCATGCAACACTCTAGGTGTATTCTGTTCTGTCATCAGCCTGTGCTGTTCATGGTTCTGTAGATTTTGGACCTCGCATAGATTTTCTGTTTGATTTTTTATTGTTCTGTGTTTTAGTCTTTGTCAATGTACAGTTCTTTAATGTTTAATGTCATGTGCATATGTAAATACTGATATAGTATGGACAATATTGATATCGTGTTATTCATTTTTTAGATATTGTTATCGTGTTATTCATTTTTTAGATATGAATTTTAACTTGCTTTCCTCTTATAGGTAATACATTATGAACTTCCCAATTCTTCAGAGATATTTGTTCATAGATCTGGACGAACAGGTCGTGCTGGTAAGAAAGGAACTGCTATTCTTGTGTATACAGAAGATCAATCAAGGGCTGTGAGGCTTATTGAGCGTGATGTGGGCTGTAAATTTACAGAGGTGATTTCCTTTGCTGTCTTTTGGACTGGAAGTTGTTCCTTCCTGTTAATTACTAATCTTCTGGTCATTGAAATTGAGGCAACACTATTAAGATAGCATATATTCCTACTGCCTAAATCCCATCCTGCCTATGCATAATGGGATCTGAACCTGTTTATGATTAGTTTGGGCATCAGGTTGCCCTGTAAACTGATAAAATTTGAGTTACTCAATCTGAATTTTCTCTAGTACTCCAATCAATATATCTAAGCGGCTAGTGACCTACAATCCTTTAGTTATTATTACCGTTTTCTTTTTCCAGTGCTCTCCCTAATATGCAATTACACTAAAGGTTGGTATTTTTTATTTATATTATTTATTGATTGCTTTCTGTTCCTGTATTCCTATTTATCAGCTACCAAGGATTGCTGTTGATAGTGCATCTATGGACGCGATTGGCATGGGCGGTGGGCGATTCGGCTCTTCTGGAGGTATAAGGGATCGTCGATATGGTGATACAGGTTTTGGCCGTGGTCCTGGATCTGGCCGTTCTGGTGGCTACAATAGTGGATTTGGCCGCCCTAGCTTTGGAGATTCTGGTGAAAGGTTTGGTGGACAGAGTTATAATCGTTTTGGTGGCTCTGGTTCCAGTCAATCAGGAGGGGGCTTTTCTGGTAGTTCATCTGGTGAAATGAGTAGATATAGTGGATCAAACTCTGGTAGGTTTGGCTCATCTGGTGGCTTTGGCTCTGGTCAATCAGGAAGTAGATCTGGTCGATCATCTAGTGGGTCTAGGTTTAGTCGTTCAGATGATTTTGGGGGATTTGGTGGTTCAGATCGTTCGGGTGGTTTTGGAGAACTTGGCTCAGGCCAATCTAGTGGCTTTGGTGATTCTCGTGGTAGTAATCAGAACAATAGAAGACCTTTTTAACCTTATAAAATATAAATAAATTGCGCTACCCTTATTTCTTGGTGGTTTAGTTCTTGTAGAGTTTGCTTCTGTCACTTTCTCTAAAACTTAAAGGCAGCTTCTTGGCTAGTCCTTGTATTAATCAGTAAGAATTGGGGAAGGTCATAGAATCAAAAGTTCAACGACCATAGGAATTTTCTTTTCTGGGACTTTTGGCTCAGGCTTAGCCCTGTTATTTTTTTAAAACATCTATAAAAAAGGAGAAAAGGGAGGCTGTATTCCGCGGGTTCCACCCCTATGGACACTGAATCTCATAATGATCCTGAAAATGTGTACCCACGTATATGCATGCATGAACAGTTTTCAAGAGGCAGCTGTATGAAGTGGTGATTTATGTGGATTTATGTTGCTTAAAGTAGTTAGTGGCAGGTAAAGTGCTTTGGATAATCGTGGAGTTATGTTCTATTTTATACTTAGTTATTATGAGAAACTCCTCATATAGTATGTAATTTGACCTAAAAGCAATTTGTTTTTTGTCCCTTCACCCCGGTTACTTCTGGGGTTTGATAAATAGTTTGAGAATCATGTGTATTAGATCCTGCCTTTTCTGGTTTTTATTTTTGGCATAAAACAGCTGCTAGGCTCCATTGATCCAAGTGAGGCTAGGAAGTAATAATGTTTATAAAAATTAAACAAAAAACGGTGACAGGAATAACTATAATTTAGAATTTTAGGATGGAGGAATTATAGACATTTAGAAGTTTGTTTTGTTTTCTGAAAATTAGGAAGGAGCATGGAGAAAAAATTTTGGTAAGAGGAAAGTGAATTCTGAAAATGTTGAAGTTTTTGTTTGGTGAAAATGATGGTTTAACCTAATTAGCTCTGATTTGACGGGCTTCATTTCGCTTAGACTGATAAAAGAAAAGTTTAGTGTAGATTAATTTATTGTTTAAACATTTCCCGATTTAATTACACTGTTTAGCGTTTCTAATAGCATCCCTGACAAAAAAGTTAAATTAAAATTATCGAAAACCTGACATGATTATTTTAATCATAATATTAAATCTTAAATATGGATACCGAAAAACATAAGCTAAGAAATTTCTTAAGCTAAATATCTCGAGCTATCTTTTTTTATATAAAAAATACAGCTTTAAACAATAGGTTTTTGTAAGGTTGTTCACGAGTTTGCTTTTTAATTACAATATCTTATTTTTCATACTCCACTGTATTACTCAAGGATCAACAAAAAAATTGATATCAGTAAAATCATTCCGAGAACCACCTTTTAATAACCAGTTCAGTACAAGTCCATTTTAATAAAAATAAGTAATGCATACAAATAAGATAGAAACTAGTCCCAAGAATATTTAACTAAACTAAATTTGAGTTTAACTTGGTTTTAAACAATCTTTAGCAATTTTGATCTATTTTACATAGTTAATAAATCTTGAAATTGTTAAACCATCCCAGTCTTGCGTCCTTATAAACAGCAGGCATGTAAAGATAACATTGAGATAAACCCACGTTTCATTGGCTGTGCCAAATGCTAATGTTCATTCTCTACAGGACAACACAGACAATTCTCTATCATGTTTATGCCACTAAAAGTTATACACACAATCATAGTTATTACCTTAACTAAGGTAATCAGGACTCAAGGAACTAAGCCAATGTGATATGAACCAAAACAGTAATAATAGCAGAGATATTGGATGACACATAAACCACATGACATAACATTGGTATTCACACTTTTAATCTTCAAGAATTGGAAGTTGTTGCTTTTCTTTTTCTTTCATGAAAAAATTCCATGCTAACCATGCCGCACCAACAGCAGGCTCCACCTGTTGTGCAATAAAACAAAGATGTTAAAAACATTTGAATATTGATTCTTGATATCTGGGGACATAATTTTGATTCCTACTTAAAAAGTGTTATTTAATGGATGTTCAACAGAAAGTATTGTTAAATAGTACTTGTTAACCTTCTCTTTTGTAACATCTTCTAAGTACTAAAGAAATGAGATTTGATCTTCTATGCAATTGTTTTCAAAAATGATTTCCAACATCCAAGGAATGGCTGTAGAAGAAATATAAAAGACTATCTCCAAAATACACTGACCTTAGGTCTAATGGGAATTACCCCAGGAAAGCATTTGGTAATACACTTTATTACTTCTTTTCCTATATCCCAACTGCCCCTATGTGCTTCCAGAACACCACCAACCATCACGAGGGGAAAGCTACTCTGTCCATCTGCCAAAATTACAGACTACAAGTCATTATTGCACAATATTCATTAGAGAAGGAGAAAAGATCAAGAATTCATGTTAATGATCCAAAGATTCATGCCAAAGAACACTGTTATATTTTGCAAGAATGTTCTGGAGGCCAACTCAATTAGTTCAGATTTTAATCATAGTTTCAATTTCAATACAAGTTAGCCTTAGATGTGCAAGTGACAAATCAGTGAGACTTGGAACCACACTGAGATCCACTTGAAATTGCAACATCCAGGGATTATGTATGATGTTTTATTGTCAAGAAGACATGAACACAAAATGCTAGAGAAAATGTCCATATCTAGAGTTTGACAAATTCGGTAAGTCTATAGATACTAACATGCATCCCAGACATCAAGCATAAAGTTAGAAAATGCAAATTCTACAAGGCACAGACAATCCTGGCCTTTCTAAACATTACATAAAAGTGTATTGCGTTAAGGTTTTACTAATATTTCCAGCATACTACTTTAATATGAAATTCTACACTACACAACAGAACTCACTTGTATTTTTTTAATGGATATCTATCTATTCATGACGAGTATTATGATTTGTTTGGATGAATTTCTCCAAAAGCTAAAATTAGCTTATGCACAAGTTAATTTTTGTTTTAGAGAAATTACGAGAGAACTTTTACAAGTTAGCTTATGCATAAGCT
>Ga0123342_1005124_pt1 | contig 19342 bp, 9 predicted proteins | sample Turbeawhitnodule_FD_89960 | JGI IMG/M metagenome (GOLD analysis project Ga0123342, IMG submission 89960) | Root nodule microbial communities of legume samples collected from Mexico - Turtle bean Mexico white nodule | ecosystem: Host-associated > Plants > Roots > Nodule | place: Mexico: Nepantla... | reverse complement strand
TTAAATTTTATTGTTTATATATTGGGTAGTAAGTTATGTAATGTTAAAAATTAATTTGATACATAATTTTCTAAGAGTGTTAGTTTTAAGGAACAAAAAATTGGATAATCGTGTATGGATCATATTTGTATAATCAGCTTATTCAAACTTTGAGCCATTAACTCCTAAGGACATAGTCGCCGGACATAGTTTCCCACTAGCCAAAAGGTATATTTTGATATTTAATGTCTCATGTATGCAAAAATTTTGATATTTTATAATAATTTTCACTTTAACATGATGTAAATGATGTCAACTTTTTTTTAATTATATGCCAATCGTATTTATTTTAGAAATGTTTAAAAAATTCATAAGATTTTCTTACAATTTACTCTAATTAAATATTTTCTAAGCAATGTTATGATATGTACATGTCTTTTAATTTATCAAAATCTTATATCCCCCAACATTTGGCCTTGAGTTCCACAAGTACAAAGTCAAGTTTGTGTAATTGATATATAAATCTCTTTTGAATATTAAAATTGGTATTCTCTTCTTTGTTTTGAAAATGTTCTTCTTTAAAGTTTTAAAATTGTTATTCTTTGAACTCTAAAGATGACCATGGAACACTAAGGTTTTTTATTCAATTAAAATATTTCACTAAAGATGGTTGGAGTTTGAGTTTTATATTGAATTTATGAGTTTTATATGCATTTGTTCCTCTTTCTTTTCCCTTCAATTTTAAACTCGTAGTTTCATGATTATGATTAGGGACAAAGACATGTTTAAGTCTTATATTTTAGTATTGTTTAATTTGTAGGCTTTCGATTATACGCATTCCTAGTCTATGCTTATTGCTTATATTTTATTTGTAAAATATTGCTTTTGTTTTCTTATGATGTCCATAGTGCATATGAGGACAAGTTATAATTTCTCTCTCTCTCTGGCAAAGGTCTTTGTAATCACCTATCAACAAAACCTTTCATTTCTTCCTTACTTCCAAAGGAAACAACAAAGTCATGGTCCCTACCCTGGGCTTCGACCCCATCCCCACACTCAAAAATATCATTCTCCTCTCTCCACCACAAATCTCAAGGTTGGTTGAATATTCGTTTCAAAAATATTCATTTTAGTTTAGATTAGAACATTGTCTTTAAAAAGGTGTACTTTAATTCTAAATTTAATTTATAAAATTAATTTATAAGATGAGGTTTGTATTCACTTATATACTATGAATTGTTTTTAGTTGATTTGAAATCTCCAACACTCCCTTACGTCAAGACTCTCCAGTCGTACGTGAGACTATATATTTATAGGTGATCTGATAGCGAGTGACATGATAAGATTAACAAATTCTCACAAAGATAGACTCTAAATAACTATGATATTATCTTAACAATTGAACTTTAAACTTAACTCAACTTTATAAAATCAGCCTATAAGTAAGATTTTCACCTACTTATATATTAAGAAATACTTTATCTCTAGTTGATAAGATAAGATTTGCACCTACTTATATATTAAGAAATACTTTATCTCTAGTTGATATAAGATCTCCAACAAATTATTCCAAAATGATCACATTAGACTAATATTTCATTTATTTTTTTTATAGTAAAATGATTTTAACTATTCTTTACTTAGTTGAAGTCATGCAATTACAAGACTGGTTTTTCAAGAATCAGGAGAGGTGTTGGAGATCGCACATCGACTAGAGATTAGAGCCTTTCATTGTATATAATTGGGTGCAAACCTCAACCCTATGAGCCGGTTTTATGGGATTGAGTTAGGCTTAAAGTCCACTCTTTCGTAACCAGAGGTATGTAATGACTAGGCGAATTGGAAAAGAATATTAAACTCATGTATCATTATTTATGTCTATAAATTAATCAACTAAATGAGTGCAAGTAAAATGATGAACTTAGTTTTAGAAGAATTTATAATAAAATATTACATTCATGTGTATGTTTGTGGGTTGAAGATTAATACAATGTGAAAATGAACTTGATATCTAGAACCACTTGGAAAACTTTTTCTCAGAAGTGTGTGCAAGAGGGTGAGAACAAAAAGTCTGTGGTTCTCCTTAATTTGTTGGAAGCCACTACTATGATTGTTTCTGAAACAGCATGGACCCATGATCCAAGTGAACCGAGGAATCACCCAAGTGCTAGAGGTCCTCCACCAATTAAATGTCAACAACACAATGAGCACAAAACAATAGAATAGAATCATGCTAACTGGCCTCAAAGGAAAACATAAACTCTCTTGTTTAATTTTTATTCATCTAATTTCCTATGTAAACTCATCCCTGAAATGAAACTGAGAGTTACATCCTCAACAAGAAGATGTTATTTAATTACATTTGATCCAAATGTAGCATTGCAAAGTAAAAAAGTAGAGTGCCATTTTTCTTTGGCTTATTATTCACTCAACCATGTCTACCACATGATCTCAAGTCTAAACAGAAGAACCTGAGAGTAGAAACTACTACAGAAAATTCAGTAAGACCAAGACCAAATGGCTTGATCTTCCTCAGGAATTCCAAAATGACATGAACTATGAGGCCGGTCGGAGTAACCAACATCTTCAAGTTTGGGAAACATGTAATGAGGCAAAAGCGTCATGCTCAGGTTATCTCCTTCATCCTGAGACACATCAGAGTGATCAGGTTCAAACACATAAGAAGAGTCACCGGTCTCAAGGAGAGCAGAGTGCACTCCATCAGTGTAACGTGGGCTTTCTGATGAATCAAACATCTCACTCTTCGCTGAACTAATGTCTTCCCGTTTACAAGCTACGATGGACACTTTGGACCCTTCACCCTCAGAAGCTGAATCAATCATAGACTTCTGCACCGGCTCCTGAAAATATCCCTTGGTTTCAGCCTTTCCAAAGTTCTCCTTCTCCATTTTTTCTCTCCCAAGCACCTTCTCAGTGAGCTTTGCTACCTAAATAGAAAGACCACAATCACAAACATGGTCATGAATCATAAAATGGGGTCTAAGTTAACATACAAATTGGTAGAAGGACAAAATTATTTATAAATTGACAACTTGGTATGGTAAATCTCTGCATTTGGGACAATGAGTCAATGAACCAGCTATGAAATTCTAACCAACACACGTACATTGCTAGTTCAAAACAATTTCCCCACAAACTTACATGCAGATTGCAAATTGGAAGACACACACACTTTACCAAATCAACAATTTAACACAAGTTACTACTTTCAAGAGCTAAATTGTATGTTCATCAACTGAACTCACCTCAGCTTTGAGTTTATCCTTTTCCCTGAGAAGATCATCATAGTTGGTCTTGAGATCATCATAGCAAGCCTGCAGGGAATCATAATCCTTCTCCATCTGCTTGGTCTTCCAACGCGCCCGGCGGTTCTGAAACCAAATCGCCACCTGCCGCGGCTGCAACCCGAGTTCTTTAGCTAGCCGAATCTTTCTCTCGGGTTCGAGCTTATTCTCCTCATCAAAGCTCTTCTCAAGAAACTGCACTTGCTCAACGGAAAGCCTGCGTTTTTTCTCAGGCTGATGAAAGTACTCGTCCGTGTCCTCATCCCCATTATCATCATAAGGCAGGTAGAACGACTCGTTGCACCCTTTCCCCCCTTGAACATCTCCAAAGCTCACTATAGATCTTGAACCTGAACAAACAACGCCACCACAAAAAAAAATCATTACCTTTGTATAAAAAAATGACAATTTAGACTGCTTAAATCCTATTCCATCCACCCAGGTTTGTAAATTATTGTAGAGTGATTGGCAAACCCAATCACAACTTGGGTAAGTGCAAGTTATAGTTTTTATTCACTAATTTTTGTTCAGATTGCAAAAGAGATTATTTTTATCACTCAAACTAATGCGTAGGCTAGGACTGCTTGTGCTACAAGCCTTTATTGTAAGAGAGAAGAGATAAAAGGAAGGTACCGAAAAAAGGGGAAGAAGAAGAAGAGTGGAAAAGAGAATCGATAGACTGAGAGGCTGAAGGAGGTGTTTGGTTGGAAAGCAAAGTGGTTAAATTTGAAGCAGCGGAAAAGACAGTCCCACCCACCATGTTGGATCCTCAGAGGAAGAGCATTGAGGTGTGGTCAACGGTATTGAAATACGGGGATGAAGTAAAAGTGTAAAAATCTAAGGCTTGTGGCGGAAGAAGCTGGTGATGATGATGGCGGTGATGTGTGAGGTGTGGGAACAGCGACAGCATACACCCATGTGTGAGACTCTCAAAAGATGGGGAATTGAAAGACAAGAAAAACTGATAGTGGAAGAGATTGGAAGAGGAAAGGAGGTAGGAAGATACAGAGAGAGAATTTGGTCTGTTGGGGTTCCTGGAAGAGGAGGGAATGGTGGGTTTATATGAGGCACGTGGACGAAGACGGTGATGACGATGGTGGTGGTGGTGGTGAATGATGCTTTACGATGATGCCCTTGCGCTTTTACCCTTCTTCGCTTTGTTTGATCCTATTCATTTCGCACGTTTACCTTGCCTAATTAATTACTGTGCACATGGCAACTCATGTGGGAGATTCACACATCTTTTTAATGTTGTTTAGCTTTAGTTTTGTAAAATGATATTTCTTGCAGGGTAAATTTTTATTTTGTTCTATGATTTTAATCATTTTTAAATATATTTATTAAGTTAATTATATAATATATGAATAAGTTGTACTTCACCTATTAAATAATATATTAGATTAACGTAACTATTTTATTTCAACTATTTTGATATGATTACTAATAATATGAAATCTTTTAAATTTTTTATGTTTGGAGTATTATATTTTTTTCTATAAAATATAATTTTTATATAATAAATCTTTGGAAGTTGCAAATAATTAACATTTGATGTTATTTAATTGCAGCTAAATTATTTTGTATTGAAAATTGAAATTTTAAATTACAATTTAAATTAGTTATTTGAGTTAATAATATATATATATATATAATATTATCAGTTAAGTTTCTGTTATTAAAATATAAAATGACAATTAATAATTAATATGATAAGAAGGTGGACATATTTAAAATAACAATTAAACATAACAAACTAGTTCAAATTGGAAAAAAACATTTCAAATCATTATAGTTATTTATTTGAGGTGAAAAGTATGAGATATATTGTTTCTTCGTAATGAATTTTTTAAATGTAATACATAGTTCAATAGTTATGAGGAAATGTAATTGAAAGTTTAGATTAATAATGTGTGAGAAGTTGATATGTCACATAAAATAGTAATATGTTATTTTTGGTTGACGAAAATGCAGTTAATAATTTTTTTTTTAGAAAAAATGCCTATTAGTAACTCTTTACTTCAAACTTTTCAAACTTTTCCATATGTATTTATAAAGTATCTTAAACATTTTTACATCTTATAATTAAAATTTCTTATTAAAATTTTGTACATGGCATTAGAATAAACAATTGAAGTTGAAAAATAATAATTTAAAAGCACTAGTAAGGTTCAAATTCTTCATATTATGGTAAGTTGTGTAGTTTTGTGTTTATTATGTATCTTCATTTAGATTTCTGTTTTGTTATTTTTATAGGTGATGATTGTGTTTTTCATATTCATGTTGTTCGAAATGTATGATCTAAGTTTTGACAACAAATTGAATGGTATGGATTGAACTTGCATATGAAGAAACATTTATCCATAAAAAATGACAATGTGTTTTTGATGTAGGATTCTACATGCATAAAAAATAATCTCATGTGGCATGATAATTTTATTGTCTGCTTGAACAATAACTTGTTAATGAGTAGTCACATATGTGCAACAATTTGGTATGCATGATTGGCTAATTATGCATGAATAGTATATTTGTTTGAATTGAGAATTAAGGGGATTGTCACATGTCAGACCTCCAAATAGAGGTATATGTCACATGTTGAACAAGCAAATTGAGGAGAATGACACATGTTGAACATGTGAATTGATGTGGGTGAGACATGTAGATTGATTTGAGTATCACATGTCTGACTTGTGGATTGAGGTGCGTGTCATATGTCTAACATGTGGATTGGAGTATCACGTGTCCAACATGCAAATTGAGGTAATTGCTACTTGTCTAACATGCAAATTGAGGTAATTGTTACTTGTCCAACATGCAAATTGAGGTAATTGTTACTTGTCCAACATGCAAATTGAGGTAATTACTACTTGTCTAACATGCAGATTGTGGTGATTGCCACTTGTTTAACATGAAAATTAATGTGAGTGTCACATGTTGAACATGTAGAATAAGGAGAGTGTCACATGTTTAACATTTGGATTAAAGCAATTATCACTTGTTTTGACATGTAGATTGAGGCAATTTTACTAGAATTAACACATTTATAAATTTCAAGCATGTGCACAAATAAATGTTTTATTATTTCCATTGTGATACATTAAAAGAATACAAGGTTAACATCTAATGTAATGTTATTAAATTATTATAACTTAAAGCTCCAAAGTTTGACATTTTGGGAAGTTATTTCATCCAACAAGTATACACGATTAATGTACGTGTCATAATCAAAGTGGGCATGTTGCATGTGGCAAACACATGTTAATAAGGTAGGTGATTTTTTTTTTTTTAACTTTCCATAATCGAACCACATTTACTTAATATAAAAAATAATTCCCAAATTGGTCACACATTTATTGCATCAATCATCCACTCCACAAAAATCATTTATTATTTCCATGATCAAATTAAAGTATTTTGTGAGTGTGTGTTTGTCTTTGATTAAGAAGTTTTTAAATTCTTTTTTGGTACTTTGGAATAAACATGACCAATATTAATAATTTTTTGTACCTTCTTTCATCTCTTAGTAAATAATTTGTTGAACCTAGTGTAAGTAGCGTTGGGTGTCATGTGTTCCTAATATCTTCTCTCATCTCATGTAAATTCTCACTTATTCCTTATAATAATGTTAACCTATTATGTTGTTTTTTTATTGATATTTCTTATTAGGTAGAAGTAGTAGTTGAATCAAGGATTACCCATTACATATTTTGTACACAAGGCGTACTTATTACATATTTTGTACGCAAGATGAAACAAGTGAAGTCATAAAATGGAACATATAATTTAAACATATAATGTGAAAAAGATTGTTGTTGTCCATATTTTGGAGTAATGCGTTTTTAAAATATTTCATAAAGTTTTGTTTAGTTTTGTCAAATGTAGTACACATGCACAAATTTGTCTTCAATCCAACCATTTCTCTCTTTTGCATACACATTATAGATGAAGTTATGACCGTTAGAAATTAATTAGGCACAAACCATGTTATAGTGTGATATATAAATATTAGTGGTCTCACATTCAACCACAACAAAGATGATAGAGAGTAACTCCTACTCATGTTAGCACAAAAGATAATTGTGCTATAGATGACTTAGAGGAGGAAGAAACACATTGATATTTCCTGTAGGTTGTTTATTTAGTAAGTTCCTCCTCTTCTAATGGCCATTGGTAGAGTGTATCTAGGAGGTTCAACAATGCACATCATTGTCATGAATGATGATTTCACTAAAGTGGTGGTTAGAGATGTTGGAGATGTAAGTGTTGCAATTCCAGTGCCCAGAACAGAGGTTAAACTAGTGAGAGAATCACTTGGAACATTCATTGCATGTCCTACACACCTGATTAAGGCAATTTCAAAAAATTATTAGATATTCTTCATTAATTTCTCTTAATGTTATTAAGATTGATATAGAATGTTTGTTATTATGTTTTGTAGAACCCGATGAGTAGAGAAAATGCCCCAAATTGGTGGTGATTTAAGCCTTGAGTCTCAGCCACAACTCCAACAAATTGTTTATCCAATTCAAGAGTTTGTTAGGGTTTAACATGATTTTTTTAGACATCTTGTGACATTGTGTCCTTCTTTGGAATGCCACAATGTTTGGTATTGACTATGGTAATATACCATTGTACGTAAACATGCATGATATCTTTCAAATCAAGGGTAATCAAACGTTGAACATTACACTCATTTAGCTATGGGTGGTTACATGTTAATTAAATAAAGTAATGTTTCGTTAGATCAACAATTTTTATTGATATTTATGTTAACAGTGAAGGTATGTAAATCAATTAATTATAAATTTGAGAAGTATTGATATTTATGATTTTCTTGAACCGCAATTTATTCAAAAGTTTTGAAATAAAAAAATGGAATGTCAGACCTACCTTGATGGATTCATGAATCCTAAAAGAAGATTTACATGATTTATTTTCTTAGATTTTAAAATTAAAAAGTTCTCTCATATTTTTTATTTATTTATTATAAGTTAAATGTTAAATTGAGTTAGTTAAGAATATGCATTTTAATATTTTTACATTTTTGAAAAAAAGAAATAAATGTGCTAATAAATTTGTTACCTGCAATAGTATAGAGGGTTAGAATTGGTGGGACTAGTTTCTAGATTGAACTATTTTAGAGATATATTTAATTTATGTACTTATATGATTTTGTTAACTGAGTTCAGTTTCATCTCCAGTATTTTCTGTTCCCATTTTTCATTTATGTAAGTAAGTGTTAGTTTCATTGAAATTGTAGTTTTGTATAATATATAACTCTATATACTTCTTTATTAAATAATTTTCATCAAATATATAATTTTATATTTAAATATAACATAAAAAAGTGTTTAAGTATTTTTTAAATAATTGTCTTACTCTAATAATCTTGTTACATTTAAACTAACGGTTCAATTCTCTCTCTCAAATAATATTTTCTCCTATCTCTTTCAAAAAAAATTGTATTGGGTTAGTGACATCATTCTAAATTAAATGCATTTCTAATCTAAATAAAATGCCAAACAAATTATGAGTTCACTTTTCGATTTAACGGGGTTTAATACTTAAATGCAAGAGTTTATCATAAATAACTAAGTATTTCACATAAATAATTATTGTTATTAAAGATATGGAATCGAAAATACACCATATTAGAAGAATGAGTCATTTTTAAATAAAAAAAAGTAAACAATACATCTATTTAACATTAATTTTAATAATAGATTAACGATTACTCAGTTTTTAAGTTGAATAAGTTTGTTCGTTATTATTATCTCATTCACTTGTTAAAAAATATCAATATATCTGCCAGCATAATATATATTAAAACTTATTAAATTTTACTTATCTTACATATGAATATGAATAAGTACCTCGCAATGCTGTTATTAAAAATCATAAAATATTTCTATTAATAATTAAATTACTTTTTCATTGCTGGTGAAATAAACTGATGTAATTTGAAAAGGTTGAAAGACTACAACGTATTTAGATAAAAAAAAATTTGCGTAAATTTAAAACAAAGTGAAAAACAAAAACTTTTTCACAAGTTAATCTTGTAAAAGTTGAAGAAGCCAATAACAATCTTATAAAAGTTCTTTAAATTTTTTTTAAAAAAAATATTTATACATTTATTTTTAACTAAAAAAGTCAATTCCATTATTTTTAATCGCTATTTTTAATTATTAATATATTTTAACTAAAAAAGTTGTTTTTTAATTATTATTACAATATTTTTTACAGCACAACAGACTACCAATTCTAAAACTAGAAAGGCAGAAAAAAAAAGAACAAAATTCTAAAATTAATCAGCCTCTTGCAATCCGCCGAGCACGACGGAGCCAACGAAGAGCCCAACGGCGCCGACTCCGAGGGCGGCGGCGACGACGACCTGGACGGCGACGAGTGCGGCGGAGTCATCGGGGATAAGGACAATGGCGGCGATGGCAGCGACGAAGGCGGGGAGCGCGGCTGAAGCGAGGAGGGAGGGGGAGAAGCTGGCGGCGCGTTCGAGCAGGCTGAGCAGGCCGAGCTCCTCCGCCTTGGAAAAGACGCCGAACTTCTCGATGGAAGAGAGCGTGAAGCCCAACTCCTCCGCTTTGGAGAGTAAACCCGCTTTCTCGACGTTGCTCAACACCTTCCTCTTCTCCAGCTTCTTGAACACGTCCACCTCCACCTCCTCGCTCCCTTCGTAGAATAGCCCCGCCCCGAACCACTCTTTCTTCCATTTCTCATCGTACTTGTTCACCTAACTCAACAGCTTCTCAGTTTCCAATTCAATCCTTCAAATTCAACCTCAAACCAAACACACACAGTTACAAAGAGTTTTTACCTTTTTTGTGGGAGCCATGGCGAACACGGTTAGCGGCTTGGTGGCGCTGGGAGTGGGGAGAGAGCGATGGCGGCGGATTAGGGAAGAGAAGGAGCGGTTGGTGGTGGAGAGGCGTGGAAGAACTGAAGCGGAGGATGTTGCAGGAACCGCCATGGTTGTTGTCTCGGAACTAGTGCTTCTCTTCTGCTTGTTATCTCCACGAAACTGCCACGTGGGACGATGATGAAGAAAGAGAGAGATCCAGAGGACATTTCTGTCATAATAATAATAATAATAAATAAATAAATTAATTAATTAATAATATTTGTGGTGTTTTTTTTATGTGACGCGATCTAGACTGTGGATATCCACCAATCGTATTGGAATAGCTTTATCCTCTGATGGAAATTAATATTTTAAATTTTTTTCGGGAATAGTTATGTTCTTTTTCCCCTAATAATATACTGTGCTAATTATTTATCCTAATAACACGATTTAGTGTATATGTACAGAATTTGGTTTTTGAAAATTGTGAATTTTGCAGGTGGGAATTCCAACTAAAACTCTGTTCCATTAAATCAGATTATTGATTTATTTTTCCTTTTGCATTTCTTTTAAAAGAAAGTAAAAAGAATTTTTAATAAAAACTTAAAATAATTTAAATTATAGATAAGAGCATAAAGTAGTACAAATTAAATAAATATTAATTTGTGTTGTTGTAAAAATGTAGAAGGTGGAATCTAAATTATTATTATTTTAATAATTATGTATATGATTATAATTAATTTTTTAAATGATGAAAAAAATACTAAAAAATTAATTATAATTAATTTGAAATAAATAGTAAAAAATTAATATTATGTTATAAATTTGGTGATAAAAAAAATATTAATAATAAATATAGCGAGAAAAATAAATTTTAAAATTGTAAAAATAAGTCAATTAAAAAACTGAACCTGTTTAACTAGAACTTATTTTATATATTTATCGCAGTATAATAATAAATTTATGTAATAACATTTCACAAAATTTATCTAAAGTATATATTTAAATTATATTTACTAAAAAAATATTATAATATTTAGGTAAGGGTAATTGAAATGTCATTTATCTTAAAGTTAAAGGTGTATGGAAAGAAATATAAATCTGGAAGAAATATAAATATAATTGAAATGAAAATGATAGTCCAATGTTAAGTTTGTTATGCGATATTGGTTGATATAGGTATTTTCATTTGTTATGTGATGTTGGTTGCTATTGTCATGCAAGTTATATATAATTTTATTATGGGTTGCTATAAGTAAGTCTTTGGTTTAGTTAAATAATTGAATGTTGTTTATGATTTTTCAAGTTGTATGTTTGGGTAAGGAAGTTGAGTCATTTTTCAACAATTAATTATTTGTGTGACATTAATGACTATTTGGATTTGTATTACACGATTTTTTATTAACAACTAGAATCGGACATTATAGTTGGTTTATGTGACTTGTTTAAAGTTTATGTATTGTAATACTTTTATTATGCTGTGAAATAATTTATTGAAGGACGAATTCTGTTGGATTGTAATTGTTTTAGGTTGTCCAAAATCTTTAAGAATTAAAACTAAAATAGAATCTCTAAAAAAATTCGCTCAAATGTTCCTATATATAATTTGATCTGCTGCTTTATTCTCTTAACATGGAAAACTGTATTATTACGAGTATATAGTTGTTGCTAGTTGAATCAAATGAGAATGCAAAATGGGATATAATTAATGAAGTTCGGATACGTCTCTTAAATTTGTGTGTCTGTACGACATTTGTATAAGACGTAACAGTCAAGTGTTCAATCTAAAAAAATATTTGTTGGGTCTCTCATAATTTAAATACGGTTCTAACATAATTTTAAAAATGACAAATACATCGATTTTCTAAAACCTCAAATCTATTATATAAGTTTTTATTATGATTATAAAAATAAGGAACAGATCATTTTGACCCTATCACAGGAAACATCTTTCTACCACACAAAAAAACTTAGTCATATAAATCTTGATTGTCAATTTATATAATTAATAATAAATAATATATAAATTTGTATCCATGCGCGTACTACATCTTAAAAATTATGTTAAAGTGTTCAGTGTGTATGTGTCAGTGTTTGTGCTACATATCAAATTGGTATGATAAACGAGTATTCAAAATAACCTTTCAAGTAATCATGATTTGACTTAATCTTGTGTGAATTATGCTTTAGTTAAACAGCCAAACTGGATACGGTATGGAGTCTTAACTTATTTGGATTCAAATGATTATTTATGTACCACACTCTCTGCTATCTGTTCATTGCTGTTTTTGTTTTCTTTTAATGACAAGAGGATTAACCTGGGCGATCAGTTGGTCATGGATTTGAATCTGAAAACAACATCTTTGTATATTGGAGGATATATGACTGCGTATAATTACCCCCACATACCTTTATGAACTAGTCAATGTATATGTACCTGGTACAACTTCATACAACTGCAAGAGATGTCCTTGACATGATCCTTGTCACTAGTATTTTGACACTTAGAAAGAACTTGGTGCTTCCCCCAAGTCTTCAGCTGCTTTCATTTCCCTTGGACCTAGTTCTGTTAGTGATTATAGCTACCCATATTCATTAATGGACATTTTATGGGTTATAATCAGTAGTTTCTACTGCACCTAGCTCTTGTATAAGCCATGTGAGTATGATGAATGCTGCTATTTTTATGAATGTGTGGTTGTCTTTCAGAGCATAGTGTGTTCAGTGGTATTTTTTAAATTGACAATCAATTTGCCACTACCACTGTTAATAGGAGTATTCTAAAATGTGAATGATGCAGAACCAAGTTCATATTATCATTGCAGATACAATTTTGATTAGCAGGAAATTAAATTTTGACCTTTCAACTAACTCATTAGAGCTCTTCATGCTGATTGTTACATGAAGTATTGTTGACATATTTTTCCTGCAGGGAATAGTATGGTTTAGATGCTTTTACATGTAAATGATTATTATTTACAAAAGTAAATATAACCCTACTTCTCTCTATGAACAATTAGTTCTCCAAAACCAAATAAAGCATAGAAATATATGTTGCTACTACCACTTCATCTTATCTTGATCAGCAAAGGCAGAAATTAATTCTTGCAAAATGCATTTTGTTTTATAGAGAGTTACCTACATAAGAAACAGAAGTCAATTTGAATTTTACTGGTACAAATCTTTGATAAATAGATGTCTAAATATTTCTAGCACTAGTTATTCATGAACTGTGTATGACTTCTTTTCAGTCCTCAAAAACATTACTCTCAGAACACTGAACAAGGATATGATACCGTTCTCCAATGTTGAACAAAATGAACGGGGCAAAACAAAATATCCATGCAGTTTACATCTTTTGGAAGTCTTCATGACATCTCATTGTCTGTTTCTACATGAAGAGCTTTTCTTGTTGAAATTATTTCATAGCCATGAAGACTCCAACCTTGGGAAACTTTTCTTTATCTTTCTCATTCAAATTGACCTCTCCTGCCACAGTTATGGAAAACTTCCTCCCTAACTTCTGTTGAATAAGAGCGCCTACCCTGCCACTACTGCTTAGTCGAGCCTTTAACAGCGTCCAAGGAAACAATGCATGCTGAGCACCAACTGTTACACCAATAGTCTCATCATCTGCAAGGTCATACTTCACCTCTGCTGCAATTGCAGTCTTGGACAGGGGATTCACTTCAAAATAACAGCAACCTTTCAAAGTTTGAAAATAGTCATGCCTGCATAATTAACATGCGCCAAACTTCAGCATGCACAGTCATTTGGTCTAAAGAAAGAAACATAAGAATACCGAGGACAAAAACATTAACCGTGCTTAACTTAGATGTGGACCTGCACATTGCAAAGGTATCTTAAAATCTTCGTCAGTATATTTTTTTGTATTCCCTATAATTGAATAAGTTGGACAGATTTTATTTTTATTGTTTTGGAGATGATGGAATACCAAGTTTGTGGTGCTCATCTAAATATATGTAGTGCATACATGCACCTAAAGTAAAGATTGTAAGTGTTGCTCTTTATTTACCTTGCCAAAAACAAAAGTTTGCAACATGGATAGTTGAAGTTTGGGCTAACTTTTAACTTCTATAATTTAATATACTCTTGAGCTAGAGTACTGATCACAAATTTGATGTTAGTGTAGATTTTCTGACAAATTTAGCCTCTATTAAAGGATACTCACAAGGTCACGGAAGCAACAAGGTAGGGACTGTTCAGGCTCAACCCAGCATTCAGATTGTTAGTTGTCCTTGTTCCTCCTCCTGATAGGTCATAGGCAAGATTAGCTCCCAGGTTGAGAATTCTGGTTCCTATAAGACCAGAGAGGTTTGCTACAGGGTTATATCCTTTTTCTGCCTCTCCCAATAATCCAATGCTTGCACTAAACCCACTGAATCTACTCAAGTGTCGAAGTTCCAACTGTAATCGAAAGTTTTGATCCCAGAAGTAGTTAGATGCAATGAAAAATCAAGACTCAATTATTGAAGATGAAACTATTTAGACCAGTAAACTGCAGTTGTACCTTCCCAGAGCCAGGTATGTTACATGCGAAAATGCCCTTTAGTCCATGCAAAAGTTCTTCTACTCCAACAGATACACCATCAAAGGAAGTATAGTCAGATATGCAATTCCATAATTTTTTTAGGGTTGAGATATTTGCATTTATATTATGATGTAAATGTACATCTTTGAGGACTAACTGGTTCCTTCTATTTGTATGCTCAAATAGCATACCAAACTGGGTCTACAGGACTTTTGCATACTAACCCAATTAACATTGACAAATTTCTCTTCTTCACAGAATTATTATTTTGGAGTGAAGTTATGTAGTTGTCTTAAATATGCAACTTTGTGCAGTAGTACAAAAAAAAGAGTCTCATTGACCAATGTGTGAGTTCCCTAATTCCACCTAATGGAAAAAGAACATAATGAAGCCTTGAGTAGACTATAAGTGCATAAAAAGAAGATAAAAAAGGAGAGAAGAGGGTTTGAGGTGATAGATTACCTTCACAGGAGAGATCTAAATTCCAATCGAAGAATCTGTAGTTAAAGTGAATTGGTGGTTGTTGACAATAGTCCTTATGAAGAACATCTAACATCAGTGCAGAGGAGATGTTAATGAAAGATTAAAATGGAAACAGAAAGAAAAATAATAAGCAGAAAAGAAAATTGTAAAACCTCTGGCCTTCTTTCCAATATCAAAATATAAGCCCGGACCCTGGTTCATTTTGCCATGAAGAGTGATTACAAGTATTATACTTGTTTATTGGGAAGGAAAGGTATGAAGAGTACGCTTGGTTCTGCATCAAGCGATGCTTCCTCGTGCGAGAGAGGACAAACATTTGAACACCAAAAAGCGAAATTTCCATCAATCAAATTGCAACTATCGTTTACAACTCAAGAAGGGATCAAATCAAGTTGAGTTATATTTTCATAGTACTACACCAGTACCTTTCAATGTCCACTTCTCAAATCAACATTTTGCAATCAAGTTAAATCATTGTTGCTTCACTCTTAATCTGACTTCACTTATTAGAGATTTGGTACATTTTTGGAAACATTTACTTAACCCAAAATCATTATTCAAGTTCCGTTCCTTCCGTTGCATTCAAAATGGTTTTCAAATTAAACCATGATATATTAACAATTTATTTTTATCATTATTTTAATTATTTTTCATATTATTTAATTACAAATTTTTTTTTTAAAACTCTCACAGTAGAAAGTTTTATACAACTTCCGGGTTGTTGTCATACTATAATTTTTCTTTCAAATTTCAATTTCTCCGACATGAGCTTTCATTTGTTGAGTGTAAGGTAAAAAAATGTGGAAATTCTGTGAGGGGCAAATTTCATTAACCTAGGAGCAACTTTTGTCCATGTCCCCACCAGCGCTGTTCAATATTTTAGGATATTTTGTTTCAAATTTTCGTTGGACTACTATTCTAGTTAGAACTTTTGCCACACAAACTTTATCAAATTTACCTTGTGCTAAAACTGGAAGTAAGGAATAAATAAGTATATATTCGAGTGTTTCAATAATAAAAACTAACATTAGCATCTAACATTCTGTTTATTCAAAAACATTTCATACGAAGATAAATATCAGAAAAATAAAAATATTGTAGCAGAATAAAAGTGGTATAAAGAATACCACAACTACAAATTTAAAGAAAAACACTATAAACAAAAGAATTTAAGCCAATAAGTAGGAAAAAAAAAGGAACAACAGAAGCCTAAAGGAAAAGACAACATAGAAAGGTGAAAGAACATGACTACAAAATAAAGGCGACTAGTAGTACAAACATCCCATATGAACAAAATGATAAAAATTTGATAGACTCTTCACATTTGCAATTAAATGTAGCTTCTTATTGATAGGTAAAAATTCCTTTTTCACAGGTGTTTATATTTGGTGTTTTTTGCCATCTCTTAGTATTGGGAGGTTCGTCTCATTTTTCTCCTCCAAATACATTAAATCATATTTTCTTAGCTTCTTATTCTTCAATAAAGCACGTTTTCGGATTAACTTGCCAACCATTAAATGGTTGGTTGAAGGATTTATCTTTAAATTTTATCCAAAATTAAATTGAGAAACAAATACTTTGCAGCACCTTATGAACACCTCATCTATGAAAACAACATTGTTTCTCTTGATCCAAATACTCCACATTGTTGTACACCAAAGCGTATATCAGTTTCCTTTCAGCAGTCTAAAGCCCATTCCTAATCCGTGCTGCCAAAAGTGGTCAACATGAGGGATGGAATCAAGCCAAGTTTCCTAGAAGAATAAGTGAGATGGTTTTGATGATGATGTTGATAAAGATGGTGCTAAAGATATATTGATTGTTAAGATTTTGACATTCCTAACATTGAGGTGGTCAAGAAGAAGATATTACCTATCATTGGCACCAGATGAAATGATTTCAAGACTTTCTTAACACGAGAGTATATGACACTCCTTGTGTGAAGTACCATATTGGTGACAAGGACCATATGCAGTTTCGTGCCATTCGATTATAACTCTTGGCATATTAGACTCTGTCTCGTTCTCTTCAAGAGATTCAAGGAACACCTTGTACAGTTCTTGAGATTGTTTGAGTGAGCAGTAAAGAGAGTTGTGTTGTTGCTATCCCTTAATGGATTATACTCACATTGATGTACTAAACCAGTGTAAGTTATATGTTGAAGATAACCCCCACATCTAGTGGCAATTGGTCAACAAATAGAAATACGATTAACCATTCATTGTGTTCCTCTGCTATTCAAATGGGCATGGGTAGTGGTTGATGAAGTTGAAGATGTTGCTACTCTAATACCTTTGTCCAATACAAATGTTCAATGGATGAGGGAGACTTTAGACACATTTTTGGCTTGACCTAGACATTTGATCTTGCCAATCTTAGTACTAGCACAATATTACATTGTGTTATCTTTTTTTAGTTTTTTTATTATAATTTCTTTCAATGTTGAACTAACACTTTGCCTTTTGTTTAGGATTTTGTCCGTCGTGATAAACAAGTTATGAGAGAATGTTATTGATGACGATCACATTCCAGAAGCTAAGGATGATCTCATATCTCAGCTTTGGACCATATTACCTAGGTTGAGAGGGAAATCCTTGCAGATATAGTAAGAAAACAAAGTATTTAGTGTTAATACTATTGTTGTTTCTCTCTATATTTCCTTACTAGAAGCATTGGAGGTAGTTGGGGAACCTCCATATGTTAAACATTTCAATGATACAATTACGAGCCATGTGAATTATCATATTATCTTGTCTATGTTTTTCATATTATAATAATTACATTTAACCTATAATTCATTATGTTGGGTACATTGACAAATTGAGTGTGAAGTCATATCAAGACTTTACTGTTGGGTTGTCAACACATAAATGTAAATTCTAAGCTTCTATATGTTGGTTTGAAAATAATAGGTTGATGACAGTTAAGTGTGTGATGAGTTGAAGATTTACATCATAGAGGTTCACATATAGTTTTTGGAAAATGTTACTTTGACAATTGCAAATTTGAAGACACAAATTTACAACTACGATTCGACCAATACAATTTCAAAATGGAAAATGATAGTTTGACAACTGTTAGAGTTGTATACAACCCTTGATGTGATAGATTTAGAAATAATATATATAGTAAAGAGTAAATTTGTAATTAAATAATATGAAAAATATTAAAATAATAGTATTGAGAGTTGTAATGCGGTTGTATAAAAAATTGGAGTTGTCAATATATCATTGCCCTTTAAAAAAAAAAATTATTTCAGTAAAAAAAAATTAGATGTAATCTGGTTCATGGTTGTTAACATATCATCTCTCATAGTTTTTTTTTTATATATTTTCTTTTTTTTGATATTTTTAGTACTTTTTAATTATTCAAACAAAATGGGTCACTACAAGAAAACAGTCATTTCGCGAGGGACAAAAACGAACGAAAAAGTTAAAAAACGGACGCTTATGCGTCGGATTATCGTCCGTTCCAGCTCCGACGAAAAAAGCGTGGAAGCAAAATGAAAGTAGCGTGGGCCAGAAAGGTGGACGCATCTTGCGTGGGCCAAGCCCACACAAAACAGACGTAAAACGCAGAATCTGGGTGGACGCAAAACGGACGCATATGTGGCGGCTTATGCGTGGGCTAAACCGACGCATAATTTAAATTTCGCTTATGCGTCGGCTAGGCCCACACAAAATTGTATCAGATTTTGCGTGGGCTAGGCCCACGCAAAAGCGGAAGCATATTTAAAAAAAAATCTAGCGTGGGCCATGGCTGACACATAAAGGGAAGAAAAAAAAACAATTTAATTTCTTTTATAGCCAATTTACCTATAAATAGGTAGGATACCTGTAAAGAATAAATAATAACCAAATCACATCCAGACAAATTACTATCATTCACAATACATCCACAAACACATCTAAAATACAAAAGTAATACAAATAGTTAAACAAAATCTTTGATCAATTCAAATATTCAAAATGATACGAATACTAAAAAAAAAGATTAGAATTAAAATTGTACTTTACAAATTTAACTAAAAGAACCAAAATGAAACCCATAGTGATGTGATAAACCTGTAAAAAAATATAAACAATATAAATAAATAAATGAAATAATTAAAATACTTAATATATAATAAAAATGTGAAATAGTTAAACTTACAATATAGGATACACT
>Ga0123342_1005123_pt1 | contig 19349 bp, 21 predicted proteins | sample Turbeawhitnodule_FD_89960 | JGI IMG/M metagenome (GOLD analysis project Ga0123342, IMG submission 89960) | Root nodule microbial communities of legume samples collected from Mexico - Turtle bean Mexico white nodule | ecosystem: Host-associated > Plants > Roots > Nodule | place: Mexico: Nepantla... | reverse complement strand
CCCTCCGGCGGGAATTCCGATCTCCGCAAGGGGTGGCGAGGTAGGGGCAATGCGTACGAGCGCCTGGTGTCGACGTGTTTCAGCGGCGGCCCATATCGGACTATTCGGGATGCATATGGAGCTCTTATGTTCATTTGCAAGCTCTTTAGTCATGACTCTTTCCTTTCCGGTTTTGACGACGAAAGCACATGCGCGAAGCTGTTGAACAAAGCAGGAGACAGGGCATTTAGACGACGGCTGGCATACTCTTATGCGCGGGTTGGGTACCGCATTTCCGTGTGTTCGTCTGGGGCTGCCTCGGTCTAGGATCGGGCATGGATTTTATCCGCCACATAGCTCTGACGAGGGTTCCCCACCGGAGCCCTGTCTCCATCTTTGTTCAACACAGATGAGTTCAATTTTTCGGTCAGGCGTTGCTCTTCAACGGACCTCCGGCATCATGCTTTTGCTGCGGGAGCAACCTCCTGTCCGATCGCCCACAGGAACGCGGCCATTTCTCGGGCAATGACGGTGACCGCGACGACCTTCTGCTTGCCTGCCGCCACCAGCCTTCGATAGCGCGCGCAAAGCCGCACCTGACCTTTCCAGGCAATCTCACGGACGGCCCGTGACAGGCCCTCAAGCCGTGCCTGGATTGTCGAGCTTACCCGTGCAGGGAAGCGATATGTCCAGGCCCCTTCAATGAGGACCCGACGAGCTCTTGTGTTGCCTGCCTTGGTGATCCCACCACGTTTGACCCTTTCGCCGGTTGAGCTTTCCGATGGCACGAGACCGAGATACGCCATCAACTGACGAGGATTCTCAAAGCGCCGGATATCGCCGATTTCGACGACAAAGGTGACCGCCGTCATGAACGCGACGCCGCGCATCGCCTGGTAGGCGGCCACAACCGGCGCCATCGACCAGGATGCCGCGGTCTCCACCACCAGCTTGGTCAGCCTGCCCAGACGCACGCCGGCATCCTCGATGGCCTGGCAATATTCCGCCAACAGGATGTGGTGGGCGGGATGATCGAATGGCACGTCAGCCATCTTGTATGGGCGCGCGTCCATGGTTTGCGGCCCGTATAGATCCGGCCATGACGCAACAAGAAAGACTGAAGTTGCTGGCGCGCCTGCTTCAGCGTGTCATTGGCAGCTTCGCGGGCGCGCACCAGGTCGCGGATCGCCTCATGACCTTCGTCCGGAACCCAGACCGCGGTCAGTTCGCCCGCACGGTGCAGCCGCGCCAGGTTTACGGCATCCGGCGGTTTGTCTTCACCCGGTCGCCCGCGCGCCTGGGAACAAGCGATGGCGCCACCACCACGCAGTCATGCCCCAGTTCGCGGTAAAGGCCGTAGGCCGTGGGACCGGCTTCATAGCAAAAGTGAAGCTTGGCTCCGCGCTTGGAAAGCTTGTTGACCATCGATGCCACCGACGCCGGCTCGGAAGAGATGTCGCCGAAAAACCGCACCTCGCCGTTGCGCGATCCATCGGCAACCGCCACTGAAATCTTCAGTTTGGACGTATCCAAGCCAATGAAAATTACGCTATCGTCTTTCATGGTTCGCCCTCGCTAAGCATGGGGCAAGGCTCCGGCCTATCCAGAGCAACCCCCGAATTCAGCTTACCGCGGGGGCGGGCCACCTTCACCCCACGAACATACGGTCTAGGTATGTGTCGTCGCGTCTACACGAGCCAATCTTTTGAAAGGGAGGTCGGCGTGTTTCTTTGTCATTGATAAATTGACTTGAGATGAAGGAAACACAATCAGCGATCCTCGTGTTTCAGAAGCCCCGGCGCCCCGGTCCTAGCTGCGAAATATGCGCCTAACCGAGCTCGAGAGGCAGCCCTGCTCGCCTTGAAAAGGTTTGAACCAACCACCCGCCCTTTGAAGTCCCAACTGGCTGGAATTATTTGATAATGTCCCTTATCACTCACCTTGACGTCGGATCGGGAACATATCTTCGCCGTGGTGATGTAGACGGGTATGATGTAGTCGGCATAACCAACGCACCTTTAGGGGCTTGTCGTATTGATCGTGATGAGCATCGACCGCTTCAGTTCCACAGACTTCGCACGTTTGCTTTTCCAAATCACCCGCCTTCACCGCCCGCTGCACGGCAAGATGAGCATCATATTTGGCCGGATTGGCTCGGCGCCAGTTCGCCTGGCGGGTATCGGTTTTCAGCATCGACGCGTCTCAATCAAGCTAGGTCGCAATAAGCTCGGCGAGCTTGTCAGCCACCACCGCCATTGTGTCTTCTTCGGTGCTCAGACCGCTTCGCGAGGCCAGAAGGGGGCTGACGTTGCGGAGAGCTTCATACGTCGTGTTATGGACGATAGGTACGAGCTGTTCGGTCGCCAGGAGTGCCGAAAGCTCTTTGTCGGCGACGCCTGCTGCTGGAAGACGGCGCAACAATGCGGGCGTCACCAGCACGATCCCGACCCGCGATTTTACCAATCCTTTGTCGATTTCGCGAAGCAATGACGTACCGAGGACAACGTCCTTTTCGCTGAACCAGACTGATACGCCGCGCGCTTCGAGCAGATCATGCAGCGTCTTGGCATCCCCCTGCCGATCATCCCACGCATGACATAGGAAGAAATCACGGAGATCAGGTAGTTCCGCTCGTTTTTCGGCAGTCTGACGGATTGGAGTGAGCGCCCGCACTTCCGTAGGCGTGTACAATACGGAGGAACCGGCTTTCGACCATTTCGCTCTTACACTACCAGACCCACCGCCGCTGCTTCCTGACGAGGAGCGATAAGACGGTAAGTAGGAGGAGTACGACCCATAACTGCTGTAACTGTTATAGCTGCTGTAGCCACCATAGCGGCTGCGGCCACCGCGACAAGCCGGGCAATTCGCTGCGGCGCTCGCTGAGCGATGGCCTTCTTTTGGTGCTGTGCATCTAGCCATTCGGGCGCTTCCCTTCTCTCAAAATATCGGTCTCGGCAAATTCCTTTAGTGTTCACGGTCTCGCGGCGGATTCGGATCATTGCCAGCGCCTAAACTGTCCTTGCTCCGAATTTTACCGTCACGACCCTTCACCGTAAGCGCGCCACCCCCCGAATTCATCAGCTTGTGGCGCCCAGAAGCGATCGCTGCTGCCTGAGTGTCGAAGGTGAAGCCTCGGCTGGCGTCGTTACGTTTGTCCACCCACTTGTTGTCGGATGGACGGCGGTAGATGATGCGGTCATTATCCTTGCTCATGATCAACCTCCTTGGTTGTCGATGTCGATATCGCTTTCAATGACGGCAGTTTCGACGAAAGCCCCGAGTTGGTCGCGCAGCTCGTTATAAACGTCATCAGCCTCGTCTCCGGTGCCGAGCGAGAGTACGAACACGGCGTCCATTTCGGGTACCTCTTCAGCTGCCGTGTAGCTGTAAAGGTAAAGATCGCGGGCATAGACCCTTGCATAGACGCGCAACGTATCGCCATCGAAGCTGACACTATGGAAATCATTTTTGTGGTGCCGGATCGGGCTCCACTTGTGGTCGATCGTCCGCGCGTCTTGCTCAGTGATCTTCTCGGTATCCAGCGATCCAAGAAGATTATGGAATTTTGTAGCCCCCTTGGGTGTCTTGCCACGGTGATATTGCAGAGCAGCCGCAAGCCGGACGCTGAAATAGTTGGGTCCGGCGTAGTCAGTCACCATTGGATGCGGATTGAGGATGGCGGTCAGAGATCCCATCCCGCGGAGCTTGCCTGACTGCCGCATGGAATGCGGGATCGGAAGTTCCCAGTAATAGGCAGCGCCCGGACGAAGCGCAGCACGCCATTGCAGGGTGACGAAACCGGGACGGCACTCCCAAGGCAGCGACGTGACCGCCGGCGTTCCGAAGCCCAAGGCTGGGTCAAAACCTTCCCCATCAGCATTGTGCAGGAGCAGCGCCTTTACAAGATCGGGCGAGGCCTCTCGTACACGCCGCATAGTGTGGGCGGCCACCGGAGATACTAGTGCAGTCGAAAAGCTCGACCCCGAGATGATCGGGCCGCCCAAGGCCCGCACATGGGAGAAATGAGAAAGGTCCGGTTTCAGCATGCTCGACGGCCCCGGCCCGATAAGGCTGACTGGGCATTCTCCGCTAGGCGCTCCGTTAGCACCATGGAGCCGACCGCCGACCGTTAGAGCTGCTTCGCAGTCTGCCGGAGGTTGCAACCGATTGCCAGGTTTGTTCCCGATAGAGATTACCGGGAGCACCCGGTGTTTCCGGGACAACAGGGCGATGTCATGCCCAAGCTGGCTCACGGAATCGAGCGGGCATTCCTGCTTTTGGTTCAGCGAGAAGTTCCAGACCTTCGTCTCCGGATTTGCTGCCATCACGCTGTCAAGATAGGCAATAAAATCTTGCGGATCGACAAGTGCACGAACATTTTCGCGAGGAACTGCCTGTACTGTTCCGATTTGGCAATAGAGCGGCGGCAGCGTCAGGTTATTGTTCCAATCGTGTCCCTGAACGACGAGCGACGTGACACGGTTGCCGTGGTGCGTGTCGGCAATTCCGTCACGGATAAATGGCGGTGCGCGCCAAGCCTCCGCGTGTCGGTAGGACGCGGCCGTCATGCCACCATCCACGATGCCGACAATCGGTAATGATTCCATATCGGCTGGGAGAGGACGATCGGGTTCGCGGCCCTCTCCCGGTGACGTGGAACTGATTGGCTGTACGGGCTCGATTCGGAAGACAGTACCCGAAGCAACAAGTTGCTGCAGTGCTGCAACCGTAGGCACGATAACGGTGGTGCGAGCACGATGGCGAAGGCGATATTCGCGAACTGCCAGATTGAAGCGGTCACCGCTAGCATTAGCGGTTCGAAGGCTGTGGCGCATGACTACCGGAACATTTGCGTCGAGCCCTTTGGTGATATCAGCCAGAAGGGGCGGTGGCGCTATAATTGTCCCATCTCGTAAAGCTGCAAATTTCTGAATTAGGTGCTCGGCCGCCTCGCGGCCGCGCAGGGGCATGAGCCAGATAACGAATGCCCGACCGCCGTCGGTCTCAGGTGCGGTGTTCCAGATAGCATTCAGTGAATGGGCGCCAGCCGCATCCTCATCGGTGAAGAAGCGCACCGATTCTATGCGTGAAATATCTACCCGATCCTTTGCTGCGCTCGTTTGCTGCACAAGGCGCGCGAAGCCCCCGAGCTGGGCAGCCGAGACTTCAACAAGGTAGCCACCGCGATATGGAGCGACGAGGCGAGCATTACGATCTGGCTGAAACAGGTCATTTGGCGTCCAGGTCGGAGCGAGCGAGTCGTCAAACATAGCTGCGTACAGAATGACGCGTCCGTCGAAGCGAGGCTTCTGGGGCGCCTCTAACGCAAGAGCGGTAAACTGTTTTGCAAGGGTCTGGCGCTGACTGGACAACCGCTCTACCTTGATGCCTTTAGCGTTCTTGCCTCCGCCGCTTATGCCTTCTGGCTTAGGGTCTTTGGTAAAGAGAAGGACCGGATTAAGGAGCGGGCGCGGTGTTTCAGCCATGTTCCGTCTCCTTAAGATATCGGTGGACCATTTGGCGGCTGACACCGACAATGTTGGCGATATCAGCCACCCGGACCCCGGCCTTGTCATGCAGAAACACTGTCAAAGTTTTTTTGTCGGTCGTGCTGAGCTCGCGATTATCGAGGAGGCGCGGACTGCCGACGCGAGAAGATTGCACCGCAAGCAAAATTTGGGCGAGGGTTGGTTCCTGATTTCCGAGGATCGAGCGCCGACGAGCGGCGAGCGCGATATTCTCAATATCGGCGCCGTTTAGGCCGTTTGACGCGCGGGCGAGCAAGTCGGTTTCTTCCGGCTTATCGGAATCCTGAAAGAGGAAGTGGTGCCACAGGCTACGACGCACATCCTCGTCAGGAAGGGTCATTTCAACCTTGTATGGGAACCGGCGCCAGATTGCCGGATCGAGTAGATGCGGATGATTGGTTGCACCGATCGTCACAACGTCGTCGGTCAGGGAGTCGAGCCCCTGCAGCACGGTATTCACAACACGCTTTAGCTCGCCCAACTCGTACCTGTCATCTCGGAGCTTCGCTACGGCATCCATCTCGTCAAGGAACAGAACGGCATTGCGTGCCGGAACGAACTCGAAAATTCCTCTGATATTTTTGGCGGTCTCTCCGAGACGCGACGAGATCAGAGAGTCAAGGCGAGCAATGTAAAAAGGACGATTGAGGCTGGCAGCAATATGGCCTGCTAGTAGAGACTTCCCCGTGCCAGGCGGCCCGTATAATAGCAACCCAAGGCGTGCGGAGACCCCCTTTTCTGTCAGCAGCTTGATGTGTTTGGCATCTTCAATAAACTGGTTGGTCGTATGCCCTGCCTCGCTACCAAGCAGGATTGGTGTCGTTGGCCATTCGCCCTCTTCAATGAGAGGCAGGCGTGAGCCCGAATCCCGAGGTAGAGCCTCTGCATAACCCGATGCTTGCAATGGCACCCCCCTTTTGCGGAGTAGAGTTTGTAGAGCCTTCGCGCCTTCGATGTCATTTTGCTCGGCCAGATGCTTTGCGATTTGGCCGCCAATCCTGCGAACGCGCGTGTAATCCGCCGACATGGCGGCTTCGACTAAGCTATTAATGAGTGATTTGTCAACTTGCATATGCCACATTTCTCATTGAGAGAAGCTATTGTCAACCACGTTTCGCAATATGTAAACATCTCTTTTGATTCCAGTGGCACCAAAAAATCGAATCTCATGCAGATAGCAAGACCACAGGAGCGTGCGGTCATCCATCGCTTTAGGCAGAAGAAAACGCCCGTGTTCCGTGCAGCTATCTGCCGATCAGCGAAATGAACGCGTCGAGCACAGTTACCAAGTCCGGAACGCTCTTCTATGAACATGATGTCCCTGCGCGTGCTTGATGCCTGAACACAGGTCTTAGGAAGCTATCAAACGCTGGCGCCCCTATAGATCAGACTTAGTCTATCAATCAGTGATCGCATGGCTATCGTGAGGGTGGAGGTGGCTAATTGCAGATAAGGATTCCGGACGTGGGATGCCCGACAATTCTAAAGAACTTGTCTGGGTTTTGGCCATCATCACTGAACTGCGCACAGTGAGGGACAAAACTGCCCTGAAGTAACTACATTGCTGCCCCTCAACCAGCTAAGGCAAATCGCTCGAATGCTATTGCAGTCCATACGACGCGAAAATACGAACTATTTTTAATGAACCTTATTTCAGCTTGCATCCCATTTAATGATGGCGATGATGACATTATGGGGGAAAAATACGACTTAGAGTATGTAATGCAGCAGATCTGGATAGGGCGTGCTTCTACGCCATTTCCGGGACAAATAGCTCCGCCAGATCCAGCCGCCGCAAGAGCCGCCGCTCGGGACTTGGCCTCTTCGGGAGGCTCGGGCGCTTTTCGACTGTTCAACAGCGCGCCGTGCCTCGGCGTATGGTCAACTTTGGCGCCGCTGGCAGAACATTACGGCGCGGAAAGCGCGGAGATCTATCGTCATCTCTCTGACGCCCTTAGTATTGATCTTCACGATCCCGCCAATCGACCGTCCTTCAAGCAAAATTACAGGAGGGCAGCCGCACGAATCGGTATCGCACTTTCAGGAAACCATCCCACCAGCCTGTTTTTCGCCCCACTCGGCGTTGCCGATGCGCAGATTCAGCCTCTCGCAGACGCGATTGTTGCGACCATGGCCCAGCTTGGACCTCCCGCGACGGAAGATACATCAATGGCCGTCGCCTGGCAGCGCAGACTGCTTGCCTGGTGCCCCGAGGCACTGACCCGCCTGAGGGCCGCAGTTCTGTTCGATAAGGTCGGCCACTAGCGGCAAGGGCAAACCGATGGCGCATCGGGGAAAACCCAGAGTCCGGTCGTGACGAAATCCTCTTTGCCGCGCTCGATCGCGCAGCAAGGGCCTAGGGCGTGCGCCGCGAAGTCATTGTCGCGCCTCCAGCACTCGCATGGCTGAACGAATGCCTGGCGTTCCTGCCTGAAACTGCGCATGTCGCACAAAGCGTCATGCTGGGGGCGCTTTTCCAACCAGACTGATCGGTGGCGTGCCCTTGATCCTGCCTCAGCCATGGCAGGATTATCTGACCTGGAAAGCAGGCCGGACCGAATCCATTTCCTGTGCGCCACTTGCCGGCGAAATCCTTCCCTTCGACGCCGACACAGGGATGCTTGCGACCCGCGCAAGCGTGACGTGCGGGTCGGTCGAGCTTGCCAGTCGGCGGATCATCGCGCTTGCGGCCAGCGACTTCGATGCCGAATCGTTCGGCCCCGCGGAGATCGCAAGAGACCGGCGCTTCCGCGTTGCATGGCTGGAGCTCGACAGGACCCTTGAGCTGACCTTCGCCAATGGCGAGCGCATAGTTCTCTCGAGGAGCATCGAGCCGGCACTGCGGATCGATGCCCGCCCGATCGGCCGATCGTCAACGCGTCCGCTCTACGGCGGAGACGGCGCGCTGGAGGTCCAGCTCAATCCGGCACTGCCCGGTGACCGGATCTTGCGACTGTCGACCGGCACATCCGTGCGTCATCTTGCCGTCGCACCTGATGAGGATGGACGCGCCCGGATCGATTTCCAGATGCTTGGGCTCGATTACCCGGGTGATCCTGTTCGAGCGATGTTCGACATACTGGCGCTCGGCGCAAGAAAGGATTCCGATGCGCGTTCGGAGCTGCGCACAGTTGCATTCATCTGGCCGGGCGTCCAACGAGGCAGCAGTGGCGATATAGACGACGCACCGCTGCCGTCGACATTCAACGCACCGCGATCTGCCGGGCTTGAGACGGCGCGCGGGCGTCTGTGGATGAACCCGGAAGCGGCTGTAGATGCCGCCATTCTGGCGGTCGAGATCGATGGCGAGCTCGTCGAGTTCGCCTGCCCCTTCAGGGGAACCCGTCTCTGGTGGCACCGGATCGCCACCGGCACCCGGGAAAAGGTCGCTCGCGGAACGCAGCTTGTCTTTGGACATACCAACCGCAACGATACGCTGACAATACAGGCATACGACTGCCGGGCAGACGTCAGGGTTCTCGGCCGACTCAAGTCGGCGCCATTGGTCGCGCGGTCGGAATTTGCAATCGGTGCCGAGTTGCTCGAACCAAGCGGTGACGACCGCATTCTGCTGGAATGTCCCGACAGGACTTCCGAACCTCGCGCGAGTAACCCGCACGAACGATCCGATCGATCTGGCTGTCGGGACAGCCGGCGACGCTTTGACCGTGACGTTTCGACCGCAGAATCCGATCGACGCAGTCGGCATTCGGATAGAAACGACGGACGGGGTCGTGTCGGAAGGACAGGCCTCGTTGGGGGCGCGTTCAGTCGACTCTCGGCTCCCGCGGGCTACGACCATTCAGCAGCTGAGTGACGGGCGCGTCGAACTGACCGTGACCTGGCGGAAAGACGCCCCGCCCGCCCGCCTGGAGGTCCTTGCCGGCGCGCGTTCCGTCATCACCTCGCAACGACGGCGCCACCCCGCGTTGCTGTCGGCAGCACAGAGACCAAGTGGGCTTACACCTGCCAACTGGGCCGACGCCTTGCGACTTGCGTCGATCGTAAGAGAGCAGGCGCTTGCCGGGGACTACTCCACTTACCGCTTTCCAACTCCCGCGAGTCGGCTCTACCTGCGCGGATGGGGGAGGTAAGGGCCGCGAACTATTCCTATTCATCAATGGTCGGAAAGGGTGTAATCGACAAGCTAATTGAGTCGACGGCACGCTGAAGTATCGCCGCGGTCTGAGTTGCGCTGGGGGAAGCGGCGATGACATGTCCGATGCAATCTCGGTAATCGCCTTTCCTGATGATCGGCGTGTTAGGTTTAACATACCATGTGACCTCGGCGAGACCCGGCACACCAGCCGCCCGACTGGCCCCATCGATCCAGTCGACGGTGCCATCGTGATCAGGAACCAGGATCCGCGCGGACGCAGTCTGCGAATGGCTTCTGCGCAACCGCCATTCGTCGCCAATGGCAAGCTTTATGTGCTCGGTAACAAGATCGATACCATAAGCCAGTTGAATCAGCTGAGGATCAGGCGATCCAGCAAGACGCGGATTAACTTCAATAACGACTGGACCATGCTTTGTCCACCGGAATTCAATGCAGCTTGGTCCCCAGTCAAGGTCGAGAGCTCGCAAACAGCTCAGCGAAACATCGACGATACCCGCTTGCTGGTCATCAGTCAGCTGCGCCGGAAAAGTGTACTCACGATAGACAAAGTGCGGTGGGAGTCCGAACTCACCGGCGCCTATCCCGACGATCTCATTTCCCATTATATCAGCGATACAATAGGGGCCCTGTGCAAATTCTTCGACCAGTATTCTCGGCGAAGTTTGACATATGTGCGTTTCGCCCAACAGATAGCTAGTATGTTCGGCTAGCTCGCCGGCGTCGCGGCACAAACGGACACCGCTGCTGCCGTTGCCAACGGCTGGTTTCAGGATCACTGGCAGGCCGATTTCCGCGGCAGCACGTTCTACCTCCGTCGCCTTCGTTGCTAAGCGATAAGCAGGTACGGGGACGCCAGCCTCCGCGAGCAGCTGACGTTGGGTGAATTTGTCGCAGCATCGTTCGATCGATTCGGGGTTCGGCCCAGGTAGCCCGAAATGCCGGCAGAGCTTGCCAACGGTCGCATAGACCGACTCGCCGGGGGTTGCAAAGCCCGTAATGCCGGCAATTTCATAGGTCGCACGGAGACGGGAGCATTCAAGGATCAGCGCATCGAGATCGTCGGTATCGACCCGGATCGCCTCAATGTTTTCCGCTGTAAGGTAGTCGTACTGTGCGGGATCAGCTGACAGGGTAATTGGATGAAGTCCAAGACGCTGGGCCGCATGGACGTATAGCTGACCAGTACCCATTCTAGTGCCCTCAAGTAGGACGAGCGCTTTCGTTGCCATCGATTGTTAACCTTTTCCTTCGTGTTGCACTGTAGTCGGAGCGCAAAAATGGTTCAACATACCTTGTTGAACATCTCGGCCTGCGAGCCGGCGTCGTCCCTTCAGTGGGTGGGCTGGTTAAGAGGGCTTGAAAGAATTTTTCTAGGCTGAATGTGACGGTGTAGGCCTGCCATGGCGCTCTCCTTTCCTCGTTCTATCGATCAGGGGGAGCCGCGGCGTAGTCCCAGTCGGCGGCTCCCGCCGAGAAGGGATCTTCAAAAACCGTGCCAATCTGGCGGATCGGGCCTCAGAAGAAGTGTTGTGCTTATTCATCAAAGGCTTTCATGAGAGCGCGGCAGTGACAAACCCGACAGAAGGTGTGCGGGCTAGCGGTTGTCTGGGGATAGGTGCACAGGATGCTCCGCGGAGAAGGCGAATTCACGCGTCGCCCCACAACCGCCTCCGTATGGTCGGATATCCTACGATGTCGGACATGCGACATCATCTTATGCTAGCTATGATGTTGTTTTAAAATGATTGTTCCTGGCAAGTTCCATGCATGGCGAGCTGTGGCGCGTGAGAGAGACTCTTCCATGGTCACCCCACCGACAATGGTTCCCGATCCGACGCTCTAAGCTCGCTTTCTCAAGCCACCAAAGCCTTCGGGCCGAAAACAATTTCAAAAAAGGCAGAGAGGACCACACTATCATGCAAACAGCCAAGGATGTGCAGGCGACGATTAAAGATAACGACGTCCAACAGGTCGATGCCGCGCAGCACGTCACCTTCGACGTCTCGGAGGTAGGTGAGGACAGGTTCGGCGACGGCATCATGTTCGAAGGCTCGTCCTTCGGCGGCCGAACGTCCGATATGCCAATGACCGCCAGATGGACCCGTTCTTCTCGGCGTCCACCCTGACGATCAACTGCGACATTCTCGAGCCCGCGACCGGCGAGCCCTACGATCGCGATCCGCAGGGCATCGCCAAGAACGCCGAGGCCCATTTGCAGTCCACCGGAATTGCCGACACGGTTTATGTTGGCCCGGCGGCCGAATTCTTCCTGTTCGATGCTTTCAACTCCGTCCGTCAGAGTATGATCCGCGACCCTCCACGTCGACTTTTCATCGTTGCGTGCAACTGCGGTTCTGACTTGTCGTCAATCACCTTTAAGGGTCGCAAACCACACGAGCATTGGAAACCCAGCGCCTTTCACAGATGGAGCTCTGTTCATGCAAGAAAAGCCTATAGATGAACCCCGATCCGTTGCCGGACCTCATGAGTGGCTCGGGCTCTGTGTCCTGTCGACCGCCTGTCTTATCTACTCAATGGATCTGTCAGTCCTCTTTCTGGCGATGCCCGCCATCGTCGCAGACCTCAATCCATCGGCATCGGAACTGCTCTGGATCAACGACATCTACGGTTTCATGGTCGCAGGCTTCCTCGTCACGATGGGTACGATTGGCGATAGGATCGGCCGTAGGCGTGTTTTGCTCATCGGTGCCTTCGCTTTTAGTTTGGCGTCCGCATTCACGGCATATTCAAGTACGGCTCAGCAGCTCATCGTTGCACGTGCGCTTCTTGGAATCGCCGGCGCGACGATTGCTCCGTCGACCCTGTCTCTGGTAGTCAATCTCTTCGAGAGCGAGTCCGAGCGTAAGCGCGCGGTTAGCATTTGGGGCACCGCCTTCGCCTTAGGCGGGCTGGTGGGGCCCCTCGTCGGTGGGGTGGTGCTGCAGTACTTTCATTGGGGATCGGTCTTTCTGCTCAACATACCGATCATGCTCGCGCTGCTGATCGCAGGGCCCTTCTTGGTGCCGGAATACAAGAACGCAAATGGTGGAAGGCTCGACCTGCCAAGTGTGATCTTGTCCCTTGCGACCGTACTGTCGATTATCTACGGCTTCAAACATATGGCATCACACGGTTTCGCAATAAGTCAGTTGCTTGACATCGCGGCGGGTATGCTGGTCGGCGTCCTGTTCATCAACCGCCAGAAAGCCGTGCCCTACCCTTTGATAGACCTCACTCTGTTCCGCACCCCCGCCTTTACCGCATCGCTGATAGTTAATCTGGTGGGCGTATTTTTCGTGTTTGGGGTCTCCTTATTCCAGAACTCGTTTCTGCAACTGGTTCTTGGTCTATCACCGCTTGCGGCGGCCTTGTGGTCTGTGCCGTCCGAACTTGTCTTGATTATCACGTCATTCCAGGCATACCGATTTAGTAATCGGCTCGGGCCAACCAAGACCGTGCTCGTTGGTCTGCTCGTCAATGCCGCCGGCGCGACTATGATGGCTGGCGCAGTCTACGGCGAGAGCCTTGCCGGTGTCCTCGGCGCAAGAATGTTGATCAATCTCGGCTTCGTACCGGTCTTCTTCACCACAACTGGCCTGATCGTGGGGACTGCACCAGCGGAGCACGCAGGATCTGCCTCTGCGATCTCTGAAACAAGCGCAGAGTTCGGCGGAGCGCTTGGCGTCGCTCTTCTCGGAAGCCTAGGAACATTTCTTTACCGCATGATGATGGAGGGCGCGGACTTGAGTGGACTTACCAGAGCGCAGCAGCTCGCAGTCTCCACCACGCTCGCCGGCGCGGTTGAGACTGCCACGACCATAGGCGAAACCACACCTGCATGGCTCGAAGTAGCGCGAAGCAGTTTCTCGATTGGCTTTGCGACTTGTTGTGTCCTCGCCTCGGTCACGCTGCTGGGTCTGGCGGCTCTCGCCCGCAAGATCTATGCGAGCGCCCCGGCGTCACAGGAACTTTAGCAGGACCAAATGAAGCCACACATACAGTCTTCAGCCGGCACCCATCGCGTGGTCTCATGGATAGGGTCTGTTGTGACGCGACGCCCAGCGTGCGGCGGAAAATCAGATGTCGAGGGTCGGGTTCAGTCATAACCGCCCTCGTACCCTTCGCATGCGATTCTTGGAAGCTGGCCGTGTGTGGCGACGTGAAGCGTAGCAGAACTTCCCTGCACCCCCCGGGCGACCGCCCGAAATGGCGTAGCCTTCCCGAACCGAGCCGCTTCGGCGGGAGCGACCATTCCCTGTGCTTCGAGCACCCCGGGGGACGCGTGCCCCGTCGGATTGGCCGAGCCGATGCCCCGTGCTCGTTCGTGCCGGACCTGTGCCTACTCCGGGCGCCAGTACGGGATCGGCGAGGACGCGGTGGCTCGCATGCTCAAACAGGAAGAAATGCACATACCAGCCGGCTTGCTATGCCCGTAGCTCCGCCGCGCCCGCCCATCGACGATGGCTAGCTAACGATGATCGGTCATCTTTGGCACTTCAACGGGGGTGCGAAGGATGGCAGAACAGGATGTTGGCCTGACGGAGTGGCTGAAGCCGTTCGTTGAGAAGCTTGGCCACAAGAAGCGTCGGCAGATGTGCCCGATCTATGTTTCTGGCCTGATCGGGCCGGGAGATCGCAAGAGTATTGAGCCGATGGCGGAGCGCCTCGCACCTGATCGCTACGACCGCCTGCATCATTTCATCTCGGATGGCATTTGGGACGCCGGTCCGCTTGAGGCGGAATTGGCGGTGCAGGCTGACAGAATAGTCGGGGCTTCGGATGCCTCTCTGGTGATCGATGATACGGCTCTTCCGAAGAAGGGCGACCATTCTGTTGGGGCCGCGCCACAATATGCATCGATGTTGGGCAAGCGCGCCAACTGCCAGACGCTGGTGTCATTGACGCTGGCACGCAACGAGGTTCCTGTTCCCGTTGGCCTGCGGCTGTTCCTGCCGGAAAGCTGGACGAGTGATCAGGATCGGATGGCAAAGGCCGGCGTTCCCGAGTCAAGGCGCATCTCCCGCACCAAACCGGAGATCGCGCTTGACGAGATCGATCGGCTGATTGCCGCGCGCGTGCGGTTTGGCACCGTGCTTGCTGACGCAGGTTACGGTCTGTCGGCCGCTTTTCGCCAGGGTTTGAGTGCGCGGGATCTCACCTGGGCCGTCGGCATTCCCAAGCATCAGAAGGTTTATCCCCATGACGTCGCATTGATCTTTCCTGTTGCTGGCCATGGACGACCACGCAAGCATTCCACCCTAGATACGCTGTCGACCGCAGCCGACACGATGCTGGCGGCATCGAAATGGAAGACGCTCAGCTGGCGGCGTGGCACCAAAGGTCGATTGGTAGCGCGCTTTGCTGCTGTCCGCATTCGGATCGCGGATGGCAGCCCGCAGCGTATCCTCGACAAGGGACAGCAGCATATGCCGGGCGAGGAAGCCTGGCTGGTTGGCGAGTGGCGCTCAAACGACGAACGCAAATATTACCTGTCCAATCTTCCGGCGGAGGCGACATTGAAGCAGTTGGCGGCGGCCATTAAAGCCCGTTGGGTCTGCGAGCAGGCTCATCAGCAGATGAAGGAAGAACTCGGACTCGATCACTTCGAAGGCCGATCATGGCAAGGCCTCCATCGACACGCACTGATGACCATGATCGCTTATGCCTTCCTGCAACATCAGCGCCTATAAGCGGGAAAAAAAGGAACAGACGCGGTCCGCCTAAACCGACACTGCCGGCCATCCGACGCGCCGTCATAGCCTCATTCTCAAACCACCATCCACCACAACGATGTCCACACTGCCGTATCAGGTTCTAAATTACCCCAAAATCAATTCTGCCAAAGTAGTAGATGGGATGGTTGCCGCCCCCCAAACGGCATCGCAATGTGCCAAGAAGGTGGTGTTAAGGCCACGAAACGGAGAGAGCGGCAATGAAGGATACAATGATCGGCGTGGATTTGGCAAGAATATCATCGTGCTTCATGGAACGTCGATGACGGGCGAACTGCGATTTCGTGTCAGGCGAAATGAGAAACTGACCGGGCCGCCAGCATCAGGCTCATCGCTTGCCCGAATGCTGATGCGCAAGCCAAAAATGCTCGTCGCCATTGCACTGGCGAACAAGATGGCACGGACAATCTGGGCCATGCTGACGAAACAGGAAGATTACCGTGAGCAAGCGTTGCCGGCGATGGCATGATCCATGCCGCGCCGAATACGCTGATACTGCTGAAAGAGGTGTGAGAAGTCGATGACCTGAATGGGCGCAATGATCGTACCGATCTGGATCAGGAAAACCAGTTAGCACTATGAGCTTTACAGCTCGGAAAGTAGATGTGGACCTGATCCGCAGATCACCATACCGGCCAGCGGTCTTGCGAAACGCCGCAATCAAAGGCCTGACAGAAGACCGCACTCGATCACACGTTCAGATGGACAAAAACTTCTTGCATTACGGGCGGCAACCACAGAAGAAGTGCTAGTGTCATGCCCGCATACACCACAGAATCAACCTCTATCCCGCAATCGAAACCACGGACACCTGTCTGTCCGAAAAACCTGCAGAAACTGTCCTGTCGCTCCTTGATCGACGCGGCGGATACAAACCCTTTGGCCAAAATAGGGATGCCAGCGATATTGGACCTCAACTTCATCGCCGACATCGGCAGAATGAACGGGCAACGGCTTTGACGAGGAAGAAAGAACTCGTTGTTCGTGGGCAATCAACGCCGTGGAAAGTCCTTCACCGCCTTGGCATCGCTCTCTATCACGGCAAAGCTTAACGGCGTGAATCCTGAAGTCTGGCTTGCCGGTGTGTTGGAACGCGTCATCTCGGGCAAGGTGACTGCGAACCAACACCTGCCCCGGTTCACCAGGATCGATGATCGGGCATTTGATGCCATGGACTGGGGAGCGCACACATGGATCGTTTCCGCGACCGCTTCACCCTCGCGCGGCAGCCAAGGTGCAGCCGCGATACCGAAGTGATGCTTCCGCTCTGCACACCGATCCGCGTTGCTTCCGGCAGCTTGCTGCCGCCGCGCACTGTCGTCATCAAATTGCGCGAGACGAATGGCCTTTGCGGAGCGCTTCGACGGCCGGATGCAGTGTGAGGTGCTGCGTATCACAATCGACAGTCATCGGGATCTGAAGACGCTGCTTACGGGCTTCAACCCGGTCTGCAACAGAGACGCCAGCGCGTGTACAAGGGAGCTTAACCCGAAGGTGGATAAGTGTGCCTACCGTCCTTGAAGTCAGAGACCATATAGTAACCTGCATCCCCTCGCCGAATGGCATCCGGTCCGATCACCGCCTTCCCGTGCCCGCCGGGAATGTCGAGGATGTAGGTCGGCTGACACAGGCCTGAAATCCGACCTCTCAGGCCTGCGACCAGAGCCCGGCCTTCCTCAATGGTCAGGCGGAAATGGCCAGTGCCGGGGGCGAGGTCCAGGTGGTGGAGATAATAAGGCTTCACCCTCGCTTCCACCAACGCGCGCATAAGTGCCGCAAGGGTATCGGGATTGTCGTTGACGCCCTTCAGCAGGACCGACTGACTGATCATGACGATGCCTGAATCGACGAGGCGGGCGCAGGCCGCGCGGGCCGCGGGCGTCAGCTCGCGCGGATGGTTGGCGTGGAGAGCCACGTAAGCCATTTTCCCGCTCGTCTTTAGCGCTGCAACCAGAGCCTCATCGATCCGCTCCGGCTCGACCACGGGAACGCGGCTGTGGAAGCGGACGATCTTCACGTGATCTATGGCAGCCAGCCGCTGCATGATTTCGGCGAGGCGGCGGGGTGGGAGCATGAGCGGTTCCCCGCCGGTGAGAATCACCTCCCAGATTTCCCGATGATCCGCGATATAGCCGAGGGCGCCGTCCAAGGCGTCAGGTGACAACGTGCCGAGCCCTTGGGGCCCCACCATCTCACGGCGGAAGCAGAAGCGGCAATAGACCGAGCAGACATGGACGGCTTTGAGCAGCACCCGATCGGGATAGCGGTGGACGATGCCCTCGACGGGACTGTGCGCGAGATCCCCGATGGGGTCGTCGCGCTCCTCGGCCGTTACCTTCAGCTCGGACGCATCTGGCACAAATTGGCGCGCGATGGGGTCGTTCGGATCGTTCCGGTCGATCAGCGCAGCCATGGCAGGGCTGATCGCGATGGCATGGCGGCTGGCCGCAGCCTCGATTCCGGCACGGTCTTCAGCCGAAACGAGACCGGTCTCGACCAGCTCCGCAGTCGAGCGAATGGGACGAGCGCTTATCGGCTTGAGTCGATGGTGCAGTTCTGACACGTTGTTTTCCTTTCCTCTTCAACGATGGCGCTATAGCTTACGCCATGAATGCCGGTTGGCAGCTGCCGCTAACTTGCACTGGAGGACGCAAAGCTCGTGCCAGCTGTGCAGGAAGAGCTTCAAAACAAATTTTGGGCAGCTTATTCGGTCCAGGTAGGGACGATGGGCATTCCATGAGATTGCGGCGAAAGAGCACCGCGGCGCCGCGCCACAAACCGATGGGGCGTGTCGCTTGGCGTGAGGTGGGACCGCTCGAGCTTGACCTCGGGGGCCGGAAAGAGGTTGGGGATTACAACTGGTCGCCTGCGATCATCTGCGTTGTGGCGCCTTGACCAGTCGTGGGCCGTCGCGCCCCTTCCAGTCATGCTGCATGTGCGGCAGCTAGGCCCTGCTGAGGCAGTGGGGCGTTCTCTGCATGACCTGCCGCGGGATTTGCGCGCTGTTTTCGGCCTTCACGAGCGATGATCACGAAAGGCAGGTGACCGTCTGGAACTCGCTTCCTTTTTGGAGCTGCGATCCTCATTCGATGCGGCGAGCGCTGACCGAGAAAATGATACCGGCGACGAACAAGCGTTTGCAGTACCTCTGCGGGCTGGAGGCTTATGAGCCGGTGGACAGGTTTAGCGCAAACTTTTTGGCGAAACGCGGGTTACGCGATGGTTGCTTTTGAAAACTCGTGGCTGAAAAACTCGAGACGGCCGCAGCGACGTTCGTGCCGAAGGCTGGAAATGGGCCGAGTGCTCCACCGCGGCCCCTGCCGGTTATCATGCGATGAAGCGCCGCTCTCCCGAGGATCTTCCTCTTTCTGAGGAAGATCAGGCGCCGCTCGAGCCGCATAGCCGGAATGTGACGCCCTCGCAAATGCGGGGAGAGGTTTCTCATTTCGCAAGACAACTGGAACAAACCAGATATTGTGCCACTTTGTCTTGGCAAGGAGGCGTCCACATGTGTACTCCAACGCGACCAATGTTTGGCGAAATCTCTAGATGCCGTAATGGGCCGGCGTCTCATGAGTAGCCACTTGGGTGGCTGTCCCTCAGAATGATGATGTTTGGAAACGAGGTCCGAGCGTTCGGCCTCAAGCATCATGAGGAACAGCCGTGGAGTATTATGCAGGAATCGACGTCTCGCTGAAAGAGAGCAGCGTGTGCGTGGTCGACGCGACGGGCAAGTTGGTCCGCGAGGTAGGCAGCGAGCCTGAATGCCTGGTCGGGTATTTTGATCAACTGGACTTTCCGGTAGAGCGCATCGGCCAAAAAGGGGGGCCGTTGTCCCAATGGCTACACGCGACTCTCGTTGCTGCGGGTCATGAGGTGGTTTTGCTGGAAACGCGGCATGTGAAGGCGGCGCTTTCGGCGATGACGGTGAAGACCGACCGCAAGGATGCACGGGGGATCGCGCAACTGCTCCGCATGGGGTGGTAT